>Ga0123352_10007866_pt1 | contig 16520 bp, 6 predicted proteins | sample TergutLab28metaG_FD_89700 | JGI IMG/M metagenome (GOLD analysis project Ga0123352, IMG submission 89700) | Labiotermes labralis P1 segment gut microbial communities from Petit-Saut dam, French Guiana - Lab288 P1 | ecosystem: Host-associated > Arthropoda: Insects > Digestive system > Gut ... | reverse complement strand
GTTCTTTTCCCAGGTGTAAAGCTTGGGGTGTCCCCCCCCCCCCCCCCCCCAATTAGCGTTGAGGTTAAAGAATGAGTAGAACTGTATCTCTACTCCCCTTCTGGGTCATTGTGGCCTGTTCTAGGGAGAACTTTATCTTTACCTGTATGTATGCACTTTCTCCCTAGGGACACCATGAAGATATTGGATACTACCCATGCTGTCAAGGTCAAAGCCATTTTCATATTATTATTATTATTATTATAACAACAGGGGATGGAAAAGTATTTTATAACTCACCCTGTAGAGTTACAGCACTGTTTCATTTCCAACAGCCCTGTCTGGTCTAGAGCACACGAATAAATGTCCACAGCATGACCATTCGTTGCCGCACGTACAGCCAGGGCCTCATAATGTTTGATGGCTTTCTTCATGTACTTTGCATTATCTTTTTGGATGTCATGATGTGACCTAATTGGTTGGCGCAGATCATCGTTCACTACTTGACCGGGACCTTGCGAGCAAGGGCCTCCAACAAACAACATGATCCTCGCTCCTGTATTTGGGTACGTGCACTGCAGAGGAAACCGAATTATCAACAGAAACTGAAACGTCTGGATGATCTGAGTTTCTCACAGTGCTTTTGCCAAGGTTTCACATCTTCTGGGATTTTATTCTGTGTCGATGAGTAAGTGGTTCCCAATGTTTCAAAGGACCATAATGCCTTCAACTTTAAGGATCAAGCAGGACTGCCTGGCTTACCCAAGGGCATAATGTCACATCCCAGGAGACATGAATCCTCAAATGAGACATGTCCTTGCACAACGATACTACAATGAAGTAAAAGGGCAAAGTAAGTCAAAACACAATTAGTTTATTGGTTGGATGTTAGTGAAACGACATGTTTCGGCCTACTCAGAGGCCATCATCAGATTTACAAAGTTCTAAGAGACTAAATATTGCAATATTTAGTCTCTTAGAACTTTGTAAACCTGATGATGGCCTCCAAGTAGTCCAAAACATGTCGTTTCACTAACATCCAACCAATAAACTAGTTGTGTTTTGACTTACTTTGCTCTTTTACTTCACTGTTACATACACAACAGGGATGCCTCAACTAAAAACGATACTACATATCAGCTACTCAATTTCCTAACTTCCAACTTTATCAGTGTGAAGATTATTCGACCGCTGAAGCACAAACGTGCAGACTGACCTACGGCCAACTACACATCAAGCAAATGTACAGAAGGTCTGTGATATTTAAAACTTTTATTTCGTCAAATAATCTTAAATATATTTTGGGGGAAATATTAAACTGACACAATGAATTACCATTACGGTTCATGATTTGGATGGAAAATGAAAATCTAATCATAACACAGACAACCACGCACAGTGAAATCCATTCTGTCGGAACACTACAAACCACTGATCAAGACATAAGGAAGCACAAAACACACACACACACACACAAAATATAAGATGGGAATTAAATGCAACCATACCAAGCCATCCCATTTTAAGTAAATTCACTAAATGACTGTGAAGAGTGACTATTAGATTCATCAAGTCTGTCTGTCTGTCTACCTGCCAGACCACACAAAAACTGGCTTCTGGTAACTGGCATTTTTTTAACTTTTATGTCAGATGCTTCTACCACAATCTGCAAAGAACGTTTGAGCTGGGTTGAATTCAGACAGAAATAACAGCACTTAACATGAAGATCTACATACATCTATGTTATGGTGTTTATAATGAAGGCAGTATTCTCTGTGAGGTGCAAGCTGAAGCTGAAGTATAGGGCATTACTTTTCCTGCTTAACCAATAAGTGCTGGTCTAACATTCTAGTGACTTTTTATTACACTTGGCAATTGTTTGTCTAGCTCCAGTCACTGACTGTCAAACCTCCCCAAGACATGGTGTAGGATGCAACGTTCGCAGAGCATCAGGCAGAGTGTTGGGATGGCACTTAATCGGTTAAGCGGGAAATAAAAACACGCTACTTAGACAGATCAAAATAACAGTTGAGACAGGCTGTGGTCTCTGCGAAATATGGGATGAAGCCGAAGTACTATGTGATGGATCAAAGTAACAGTTAAAACTGTGTTCTCTGTCACGTACAAGCTGAGGCTAGAGAAACAGGTGATTCATGAAACACAACAAATGTGTACAGCAACTACAAATCTGCTGCAAAGATATGATGAAAACTTAGAGGGACAAAACTGGAGTAAACAACGCAGAAGTGTTCAATCTGTGGACACTTCGTATCATGTTATATATCAAAAAGTCCGTTAACTACGAGCCTAGAGAAAACTGCAGCTGTGTGGCAGCACTGTGAGTTATCTAACAACGTTCTATCCAAGAAAGAAAAGGTTTAGAGTGTAATCTTAGTAATTAACCAAATTAATGCACAAAATCTTGTTTTATAATAAGTTTATTATATGACTCTACATGTTTCGAGCACTGTGTGCTCATCATCAGGAGGTCAAAATTGAATTATACAGCATCTGGTATCGTCACACTCTGTAAGTGGCCGTCCGGTGTACAGTCCTCTAGCACTGCGGGCTCATCATCAATAGGTCAAAATCGTATTATACAGCATCTGGTATCATCACACCTGTAGGTGGCCGTCCAGTGCACAAGTTGAGAGAAGATTCCTCTCTCAACCTCCGCACCAGATGGCCACCTACAGAGTGTGATGATACAATTTTGACCTCCTGATGATGAGCACATAGTGCTCGAAACATGTAGAGGAAAATAATAAACTTATTATAAAACAAGATTTTGTACATTAAGTTGGTTAATTACTAAGATTACACTGAGATGCATGGTCAGCAAAACATCAAAAAAAAATTTTGTGTGTTTAGTCTCTCTCACCAAATAACTCCTGGAAAAAAGACACAGTCCACATGTTGGTGTGATGACACGCCCAGAAATGTACTATCCAAACAATAAATTCTGTCACCATTTCACAGCATAAAAGCAGGCAAAACAAAGAAAAACAAATGAGGGAAAAAAAAAGAGCGAAAACAAAGAAAAGGGCATTGTTATTCACACACCAGCTCATGATGAATGTTTAACCTCTGAACAATTATCAAAATTAAACTATAATACAAAATGGTGGGGCTTCTGTGAACCTACCTCTTCAAACACAGAACAAAAATGGCTGTATGATGCAGAACTGGAAGCCACCAACTGCTTGTCACACACTCCTTCAATAACTAAGCTAATCCAGTCAAGTAATTCCTGCAGGAACCTAGAGGTTCGTCACTGTGGTCACAAGAGCTTATCCTGGGTCACATGAACCCAGCCCAAATGTCCTCAACCCAAATTTCTAAACTTACTTTCCAACCCATGCCTGCCCCTTCCAAGCAGTCTTCTTACTTTCAACATTACCACCTAAAATGGTGTAAACATTCTGTGCCTCTCCAATTCATGCTATATGTACATGCTCTGCCCATCACACAGATCTTGATCTGATCACCATGGTAAGATAGGATGAAGAGCACAAGAAGAGCTCAAAATTAAATAAACCACACTAATCCATAACAACAAAACTGTTGTTATCACTTTGTCTTTTGTATACACTCAAAAAAAAAAGTACAGCCAACAGGAAGAGAAAATGTTACTGAACTTAAATCAATATACAGCAAACCGAAAGCAAAAAATGGGAAAGGAAATCCATTAATTTTGATTATTTGTATAAGACTGTATACACGGTAACTTGCAAAAATCAAGCTAGCTCAACTGGCCACGCCACAACTCAGGGAGCTACTCATTGACCCCTCACTGCACAAGACCAGTTCCCATCAATGACCAGTCCAGATGGGACTTGTGGATAGATTCTTCTCTGATTCAGTGTACCTCTGCCACTGGCATTCCATCAATGCTCCAAACACATTCATTCATCTGTCACAGATGCTATATAATCATAGTCAAAGCAATCCCATTACAGGCCTGGACAGGCCCAGAGGGTTCCAGGAGGTTGAGGCTCCCAGATTTCAAAACAGTCGGCACATAAAGGTGGTAAGGTTGTCAGCCCTACACACTGTCTGCCTTTACCCCCCCTCCAGGAAATATTCCTGATACTCATTTCTGTTAGAGGCTGAGTCGACCCCAGGGCCATAGAGTGGCCAGTAGGATTATGTCAATGAAAAATGCCAATGACACCATTGGGAATCGAACCTGCAAACTTCCGGCTTGTAGCGCAGTGCTATATAATATAATATCAGTACTTCATAGAATCATTACATAAAAAACTTAAAAAACAACTCAATCAACTAGGCAACCTTACTCTTCAGGCACTGCAGTTAGTTGTATCACATATGAAGTGCAAAACTTTCAAAACAGATAATGAAATGTAGATGTATACTAACAGAACACAAACTAACAACAAAATATTTGGCAACTCAAATGGATGTGGCAGGACGAGAGGTCTAAAGTGTACACAAAAAAATGATGAATTATGTATGTGTACAAGTGCACGCATGTGTATATGTGTGTGCGTGTGGAAGAAAGATTAGAGGTACGTGAGCAACCATGTGTGCCTTGTTGAACTCAGATAAAAATTCATAATATGAAAGGAGGTTAATAATATAGTAACCAAATGCCATGACCAAACAGCTAGTTTCAGAATTGCTATGTGACATGCAACAGCAGTTGTCAACTACAGGACATCAAGAAGTGTGCTCTGGAGATGAACTGTAAAGTATCCCTCATTATAAAACATCCCAAACTTTGGTAAATGCGCGTGCTGCACAACACCATAAAAAAATGTGTGCAAACTCCATACGACTCCAGCACAGTGCATGACTATGCCATAAGTCACAAAGAATCACATTCAAAATGGAAGGGAGAAAAGTGAAACCCACTAAAATTAACCCAAAATAATCATACAATATGTCAGAAAATTGTTGGTTGGCCACCAACTGAATTTTATGTTTCATCTCTATCACAATGCCACACCAGTTCCGTAAGGTTCTGTAGAATGAATGCACCAAAATGAAAACAGAAACTCAAAACATCCGCTACAGCAGCCATCAATGACTGTATCCCTTATCCATGCAATGGAACAAGTCAAACTGTGCACCAAAGACACAAAAGAATCGGGAAATATGTCAATATAATAACCACACTAAACAGAATGTAAAGATGGAGACAAAAACATCCTGCCATTTTAGTTCTAATTAAACAGGAAATCTCGAAAACCATGGCAATTTTGGAAAGGATATGTGGTCAAACACAACCATGTCAATTAAGATTTTTAATGACTATACTAGACAACTACATGTTTCGGCCCCTACTGGCCATCTTCAGGTTGTCCTACTATATAAGAGGGCATGTTCTCTTGAAGGCAACCTGAAGATAGCCAATAAAGGCTGAAACATGTAGTTGTCTAGTATAGTCATTAAAAAACTTAATTGACATAGTTGTGTTTGACTACATACCCTTTCCAGTTTTCACACACACAACGGGGATGACACACTTCCATGGTGATTTTATATTCTCTCTCTCCCACACCACCTTTCTCTCTCTCTCTCTCTCTCTCTCTGTCACTCACACACACACACACACATGTGCGCACTCTCTATGTATCTCTCTTTTCAATTCTGACAACTTGTCCAGATACACAACATAACCACTCCCACACTCTGGTCAGCAGTATTTAGTGCTGTAAGTAATACATGCTTCATGAACACAAAGTTTCATGTCTCACTGTAATGAAAAACAGTTATTTTAAAAATTCCCAGCATATGTTAAGTTACAATACGATCATTCCTGAGCTCCCCTGGTGATCCAGTGGTTAGCAAATAAGCCCAATACTCTAACAGTTCTCGGTTTATAAATCAACTTTTGCCAATTTGATGTTAGTGTGACCATCCATCATTGATACAATAATACAAACATCCAATTAAATGCAACAATAATAATTATTAATAAAATGATTATTGTTGCATCTAGTTGGCTGTTTATGTTGCCAGTTTTCTCCAAACTAAAAATTGTTTATCCAAGTAATGACAACTGACCACCAGAGAAGTCCTGCAGTACTGTGTATCAGACAACTCAGAACAACTGATACAACTGTGATGCAATGGGTCAGCCACTGTCACTGTCAGAATCATTACCATTGTAGGACATACTGTATTTACTCACATAATTTATATTAACCACAAAATTTGCATCTAAAAATGGAGTAGCAGAATACGCTAATGACACTTTTCCAAAGGCAATTTTATGTGTGACATGGAGCTTGTGAAAATTATGAATGAAAATACTGTAAAAATGACGAGTTATGTAAGATATGTTTTTTTAAATTTTCTTCTGCAAATTTAAAAACTTTAAAAATACAAAAGCAGCTTATAAACACTTGCCGCCATCAGTACACAAGAGTCCTAGAAGTTGCTTCACCAAGTCAGGGAAATGACTGACTGTGCAAACAGCTGGCAACACTGTGAAAACACTACCTCTTGTTTCTACCAGCTGTTGTCTGTCACTTTCTGCTGGTCATTGGCTGTAAATACAGCAGTAACCGGTGTTTCCATGGTATGTCAGTATGATCGTGGTACAGCAAATTTAAGACACCGTGTATATTATGTTAATATGTACCGAACATAATTCATGGCTCCAGGTTTGAAGTAAAAAATGAGGTACTATTTGTATTACAAATTCCTTATTCAAGTGTATGGGTTCATAAATTACATGAATGAAATACAGTAGTAAATCAGAATGTCTTGATATTCTGTTGAAAAAATCATATTAACAGAAAAAAAGCATCACATAAAAATAATTATTTACCATGATGGCAGTGTTTTTAGAAACAGGAGCCAAACCAAGAGAAACCTACAAATAATAGAGCAGAACATAGAAGAAAATATTTTTACACAATCAAAGGATAAAAAAGACAAATAACTCACCAACTGACCAACAGAAATGTAAACGACATTACTCACCTCCAGTAAACCGACAGCAATGGACAAGGCAACACCTGTAGACCGAAGTGAACGTTTACCTTGGGCGACTGGCCAAGGATCACGCTGCAGCTCCCCAAGTAAATCAGTAAGGCTCATGTCACATTTGTGAACAGGCTGAAGAAATCTGAAAGCAGAAGACATGGTAGCCATTCTCTGCACAAAATTAAAACAAAATAATATATATCTGCATGATTGGAAGGAGGTATGTTGTCAAACCACCAGACCATATCGTGCCTCTAGTCAGAGCATACCACCACATATAGAAATTACATTATGCAATAAGGCCCATATGTAGAGATATCTGCACCACGTGCGTGCACAATGTATATAGTAGGATCTTAGGTTCTCTTGAAGACAAACTGAAGATGGCCAGTAAAGGCCGAAACATGTAACTGTCCAGTATAGCCATTAAATACGCCTTAATTGACATAGTTGTGTTTGACTACATACCCTCTCCAATTTTCACACACACACAAAACGAGGATGACACACTTCCTATATCTGCATGAATCATGCATAGCAAACACCTTAGGTCAGTTCAGTTTTTTTTCTGTAACTAGCATGGCGTGTTCACTGCCAGACTCACCTTGGATTGGCCAGGCAGTGTTACGGCTTTTAAAAACAATGACTTTACTGAGAGTATATCCACTGGCTTTCACAAAATTTTATATTGGAGACTTCTTCAAAAACCTCTCAAAAACCCAAATTTCCTTAAAATCAGACAAAAATATCAGGACTTTTGCATGCATATCTAAATGGGTTTTACTGCTGCTGGCAATATACAATTGCCATGAAAGCACAGCTGACAGCAAATTCAGGAAACACTCTTATTACATGCACTAGTGCGGGACCATAAAAGAAAACGTGTAAAATTTTGGGAAACGCAAAGTTTAGGAACTTAAAATCATGGTTTCACTGTACATTCTTGACACTGCCTACCTTGTATATGGCTCAAAAATCACAGAGAATACTGAAGTTCTCTGTCAAGTACAAACAGAAACCTGTGCGCGCGCGTGTGTGTGTGTGTGTGTTAATGTGAGTTTTCACTATCAAATCATGCTTCAAGCACTTCCCTTACGTGCCACAACAGTAAATTAATAATTTTAAAAACCAATAAAATTCTTCAGAACATTTAGTGCTCATATGACATCACACAAGCTGACCAAATTCCTACACCAATTATGCATGCTGCTTCAGTAAGGCCCAATGCGGACGTGTAATGCACAGCACTGTACCTGTTAGCTGGTGGTAATGGCTGTCCTCCGGCACTTCGAGGTTGCTGCTGCTGCTGAGGCGCGCTGAACTTTCCAATTCCAAGCATATCCTGTATCTGCTTTGCTGTTAAATCTTTAGTGCCCCTAAAGACATAGCTTTTTGAACATCCTTCACAACCCAATTCATGCACTTGTACCATTTTCCCGAATGTGATAAGTCCAATAAGGGCATTAGGAGGCAGCAGACTCAAAGACATCTGAAGTGAATCTTTCAATGCACCCAATTCATCATCATCAATACATGTGTCCACCACTAAAAGGAAAATTGGTGGTAAACACTGCGCACGCTGTAAAAAGCAATAAGTAAAATGAATCAAGACGCAACTGAACACAGCAAAACAGCACGTAATAAAGAGCACGCATACCCTAAACATAAAAACATGAAATCTACTTGACGAATGAATAATGAAGAACAACAATGGTTTACTGTTAATTAATCAACTTGATGCACAAAATTTTTGTTTTACAGTAAGTTCTATTTCATGCCTCTACATGTTTCGAGCACTATGTGCTTATCATCAGGAGGTCAAAATTGTATTATACAGCATCTACTATCACCACACTCTGTATGTTGCCGTCCGGTGCACAGGTTGAGAGGGTACTGTGCATGGGATGGCCATCTACAGGTGTGATGATACCAGATGCTGTATAATACAATTTTGACCTCCTGATGATGAGCACATGGTGCTCAAAACATGTAGAGGCATGAAATAAAACTTATTGTAAAACAAAAATTTTGTGCATCAAAAAATGGTTTACTGCTTTCGTACTTCTACAATTTAAGATGATTAGAAAGACAATACAGTTGAGTTCAAAGGTTCATGACTACTTGCGATAAATAAGCCCACCATAGAAATTAATTTTCTATATTATTTAGGCAGCAAAGAAACTTTAATGCATTTTTAAGACATGCTGCATAATCTCTGTTTCACTGTCACATGAAATGCCATTTATTTCATAATTTTATATTTTTCTCATCAAATAATACTTGTGTTTTCCATAAACCACAACTAAAATGTAAATACCAACCTGGTTGCTAGTTCACAAGTGATCTCACCTACATGTATAAAATACCAGTAATAAAAATACAAAGTAACATAAACAAGGCATTAGAAGCATGGACATGTATGTTTAATAACACATAAACACTTTCTGGAAGCCTAAAATACATAAAGAGTGTACAAACACTCTAAAGCCATAAGGCATGACAGCTATCAGCCCCACTGAACGAAACACGGAGACTGAATGATCTAACACTGATGTACGCAATAGCATAAGGGTGGGGGAAGCCGAATCAGCAGGTGCATGGTCTCGTCAACAAACAAGTAACAAAAAAATTCAAAACATTCATATGAAAATGGGTGATTATGAAAGGTCAAAATCCCAAACACTGAGACTCCGCTACATAGACATTTGAAGTGAGCAGTGCTGTAAATAAAGTGACAACATCTATGGCAACTGTACGTGAAGATTAAAAACTTCTTATTCTTCTTCTTCAGGCGCTGAACCTCCTTTAATTGGAGGTTTTGGCCTTCTCAACGACATCCTTCCACTTTGCTCTATCCTGGACACAGGTTATCCAGTTTTTGATCTTCATTTGACCAAGGTCCTGTATGATGTTGTCCTCCCATCTATATTTGGGTCTTCCTCTTGGTCTCATGGTTAAGGGATTCCATTTAAATATCTTCTTAGCTGCCCTGGTTTCAGGCATTCTTTGTACATGGCTGAACCAGCTTTGTCTCTGGGCTTTAATGTAGTTGACTATATTTTCGTGCTTTATCAGTTTGTCCAATTCTTCATTGTTTTTAATCCTCCATGTTTGATTTTCTTTCGTAGGCCCAAATATTCCTCTTAAAATTTTCCTCTCAAAGACTAGCAGTTTCTGAATTGTATTTTCTTTCAGCACCCATGTTTCTGATGCATAGGTCACTATTGGTCTTATAACCGTTCCATACAATTTTAATTTTGAACCTTCAGTGACTAATCTGCTTTTGAAGAACTTTAGATTTGCATAGTATGCCTTGAAGGTTAAAAACTACGGATAACAAAAGCTGCTGTCAATCATACACTCGTGAGCTGTTAGTTGGTTCCTAATCCATTTTATGACATACCCAGATTACATAAAGTTCACTCTGTAGCAGGCCATAAAGGCAGTTACAGCCATACAGCTCTACTGCTTCCTAAACCTTGGCGCTACTGGGGTGGGTAGTCATTGCCGTGCCCCTATCACTTGTCCCCTGGGAATGACCCAGTATCCTTTATACAGCAGGCTGGGTGGGCTCCAGTGATAATCTGGACAGGTGTGGAAAATCTCACCCCCCCCCCCGGGATTTGATATCCAGACCATCAAACCCAGAGTGAGTTGTTATACCAACTACCTTAACCTAGCCCATAAAATCACAGGCAAAATGGTATAAGGAGTAATAACGGATTATGACATATGGACACAGGACTTCCCAAAGTTATATAAATTTGAAGACAATCAGTATAGTACTCACAGTGATGGTATATTCAATAGTAGAAAACATTGGAATGAGCTCAGCTGGTTGATGCTGTTCAGAAATTGCAGCATATTGCGGAGGAAACTGAAACGAGACAAAATTTCAAGTTATCCAATCCTTACTCAGTAACTACCTTACTGTACATCATGCATCAGGAAAAATGTTGGTAAAATATCAATCACTTTAAGTGATAAAAAAAATCAAAGAAATATGGTCTGTGCATTATTTAAAGACACTGTGAACTGGTAAGATTACACAGCACTAATGACATGATGATGAATGACAATGGGGCATGGGTGAAATGATATTGACAGGTCAGGTCATGCCACGCCACGAGTGGCACAGAGGAGGGAGCAGAGATATAACTCTACTTGTTCTTAACCTAAGCACTAGATGGGAGTGCGTAGTCAACACCATGTGCCAGCCACTTGACCCCATGAAAGAGATGCAGTACCCACTGTACATAAGGCTGGGTGGGACACAAGGTTAAGCTGGACAGGTACAGAGAAAATTTCTTGCCCTCACTGGGGTTCAAAGCCCAGACTAACTAGGCCATAGCTAGTTACTATATTCCTATACTATCCTGGCCCCAACACTGACTGGAAAAACCTAAGTACCTGAAGAAAAACCTGTGCCAATGCCACTTTGCCCCCCCCACAATCACACATGCCCTGACCTGGATAGTGCCCAGGGATTCTACAGTCAGAAGCCAGTGGCAACTGCCTGAGTCATAGCATGGCCTTAATGCTTTGTACGACTTGGCTAAAAAGAATGGCAGTGGTATGCTAAAAGGTAAAAGCAAATCGTTCCCAATACAGGCCCGGTGTGGCGCAGAGGGTGGGTAGAGGTAGAGCTCTACTCTTCCATGACCGCAGCACTAGAAGGGGGTGAGTGGTCAGCAGCACGCCCCCGCCGCACTTTACCCCCGGGAAAGTGCCCGGTACCCATTGTACAGGAGGTTGGGTGGGGCCCAGGGCTGGTCTGGACGGGCGGAAAATCTCATCCCCACTGGGATTTGATCCCGGGCCGTCCAACCCATAGTGTCACTATACTGACTGAGCTACCCAGCCCATGGCAGAGGTATGCTAGCACTTATAAATTGCTTTTTCCTTGATACATACCTGTAACTCAACTATAGTGACATCTTGCATGCACATACAAAGAACATATTTCTTTGCATTTTAGGAGCACCAAATTTTAAACAGGCAAGTGAATAACGAATAAGGTGAACAGCTGAACAACATCAGAGGAATGTATGACCCTTTCCTCTTCCACTAACAGAAAAAATTACAAATTAATAAATCAATACATACTTACAGGATTCCTTTGTAGGCAAAAATTGCACACCCACAGTTTGGCACGATAGTCCACTTGGCACAAAGGATTGAGAATAGCTCTACATGTGTTCCGGGTGCAGAGAACCGGATCATACTGAATCGGAGGCAAATCTGAAACAAAGCAACAGTATCGTGCCAAAAAGTCCCCAACATGACACATGACTCTCTGAAGCCACCTATCAATAAATACTACAGACTGCGGTCTTACTGCTCCTGCACTTATGGGCTACATATGGTGTTTATCGACACAAATCCCATTACAATGAACACCATCTGACCTGGTCGCTCCTTTAATGGTTGATACAGACAGCCAAGTGGTACAACCAGACGCGTTGTTTCTAATCGACTTGAGGGCCAAACATTCCAGGTAAAACGTACACCATCACGGTCCTCATTCTGCTGGATGAATTCCTCGTAAGTTGTCATCCTTCAGAAAACAGGAAAGGAAAAATGACAAAATATGTACCATTCAGAAGAACAGTCCAAAATCTTTCAGCAAAAAATTAGGTTTTTGTTCCAGCCAAAAGTAACTGCCCACAGTCTCTTTATACCAGACATAAAGGAAAATTCATAAAACTCCAAGGTAAGGCACAAACCCAAAGGAATATTACAATCAAGTCTTTGCGTATCTAATAATTCACACAAAGAACGAACACTTTACTTAAATTTAGACTTACTGGGACATTTAAGAGCACATATGTATCCCTGAGAAATTAATAAAATAGCACATACTGTATTTACAATCCACATATCCTACCTATTCCAACAATCAAGGGCGTGCAACTCGTCATATTATAATGCAATATAAATGTAATTACATAATTAGTATAACTATAGCCATGGCAGGACAATGTAGCATAGCTGACGAATATCTTTATTTCTTGGAGCTAGTCAGTCATCCTTTGTAAATTCTTCTACAGATAATGGAGCTAAGAGAGAATTTTTAATGCAGTCTTGCAACGAATATTGCGCTCGGGTTAACGTTTTGGCACAATTTTTTCGAAAAATTATATTGTGCACACTTTACAGTTACACTACTTTCAATACTATTACCAGAACTAATACCACTATAATTTAATTCAACAAAATCAAACATATTGACAGTTCGTTCTCACCTGCACGTTTAATTAGTAGGTTACGAAGAAAAATAAAAGCTATACCACAGTAATGTCGACTCGTATACAAGGCATGTGGCATACGATTATGCACATACGTTAATTACTAATTCCATTAAACTTTAGTCTACTGAACACGCTACACATGATCCCTGCGCAACCGACGACCAAGTTTCGTGGAAGATGCCAACGTCAGTAGCACTCCACGTCATCGACTTTAAAACAAATGTACAGCTATCACGGGTCTAAAGTTATACGCACGGATCCTATGACAACGGATACGTACGCGGTCCGTACCTACTATCCATGGTAGGCACATAACTGGCAACACGGGTCAGAGATAAACGCGCCAAATCCGAAAAACCCTCGCCGGTCGTTACTAGAGCTCAGAGGGTGGGTAGTGGTATAGCTTCATTCTTCCATGACCTCGGCACTAGAAGGAGGTGAGTGGTCAGCAGCACTGTACCCTCGGGAAAGACCCGGTACCCATTTTACAAGAGGCTGTGTGGGCCCCAGGGTCGATCTGGACGGGCGAAAAATCTCGTCCCCACCGGGACTCGATCCCGGACCGTCTAGCCCGTAGCTCAGTCGCTATACCGACTGAGCTACCGGGCCCACTTACTTCGGAATAGTAGATGACAATTTAAGACCTATAGAGAAAAAACAAGCCATCATATATTTCAAGGACAAAAAGTAATGGTTACTGCATTCTTGACTCACATTTGGGAGGTCCCAGGTTCAAACCTCAGCACAGATACTGGTTGTGCTGTTTCAGACCCTTTGGGGTTTGCTCAGTCTCAGTAGACAACTGTCCAAATGGTACCTCACCAAGTGTGTCACAAAAAATTCCATCCACATTCTTTCCAATGATTATAACACACCATGCTATACAATCAAAGCTGCTATCAGAAAAATTAATATTTAAAAACTGTGGCAGTGAAGAAAGCTTTACACAGATATAGATATATATATATTCCTCCAAGAATTTGGAAGGTATGCTTCTGGTTTCTCATTGCATAAGTCCAATTTGATGTGAGGGCAGTATATGCGAGACTGTAATTGGTGGGGGACATAGTGACATTGGAACAGGTTCTTCTCCATATATTTTGGTGTTCTGATGTCTGTTATCATTCCAATGGTGCTCCATATTCCTTCAGATATCTTCTGGGGCTCAGCAATATCATTATATCATTTCTGATACACAGCTCGAATAACATACTAACAACCCAAGAACAACCCCTCCTGCATAACACTTCTCAACAACAGTAATGCAAAGAAAACTATAATTCACTCCTTATAACCAGTATTTGGAAAAGTACAGAAATTTTCCATAATGAAGAGTTAAAATATGTGGAATCTTACTACTGCAAAGAACATCAATGCCACTAGCATAAAAATATTTTTGAAGCATATCTTGACTTACCACTTATCAAGCACAAAAAAAAAATTACCTTACTCTGAACTTTCAAATGTGTAAACACAACAGATAAGCACATGTCCATTAGCAGACTTACAGGCTGGAATGATGTGAGATGCAATGCTACAAGCTGCTGGATATAAACAAAAAAAAATACTTCCTGTAATTATCACCTTTAATATTCATAACTGATGTAAACTGAAACACATTACACATACACAGAGTATTATTATATGTATAAAGTACAAAGATTGAATAGAATGTTAAACAGTCAGCAACAAAAATACATTTCAAATACATGAAGTATTGTAACATTTTCAAATTCAACGGAATGTTAAAAGGGGTGCATAATACTGTAGTACAAGAAGTCTGGCAGTTAACTTGAAGTGGACCATTTGTTCAGCGCTCTTCACTATCCAAAAATATGCAAACTGCTTGCAGCCGCAGACTAAATACATTCAACACAAGTGGAATATGCAAGTATTCTTTCATCATAGGTGTTGGTACATTCATTAATGCTTCATACAATTCACTGAAATTATCTCGTGCATGTTACTCCGTCTATGGTGCACATACTACCCAATAACTCCACAGCCCTTTAACTATATACAAACTTCTGACACATGGCTAAACGTACGCAACATCATTTCAATCAGAATTTAAAGACTACTTTTAAAATGCTCCAAACTCCTTCACAAGATATGGCGTGACAAGTACATACTTAATTACTTACTTACTCCATGGTGCACAGTCCTTCTTGAGAAGCTAACTGGTTTGCAGCTAGTCAAGAAATTCCGCGCATTTTATGGAACCCAAGGTTCATTACTGTACTCACAAGCCTCCGCCACCCGTCCCTATCCTGGGCCAGTCCAATCCAGTTCATATACCCACATCCCACCTCCTGGAGATCCATCCTAATACTACATACTAGCAACAATTAAGTTACACACTTTGCATTTACTGCAACTATGTAAGGACTACCCACTGTAATTCTGGTCCAACCTGTGTAACTGTTGCTCACACAAGAAAACAATTTCACAGTGTCACTCAAATGCAATGTAACCTGTAGGCAGTGAAATCTAACCTCTATGTTACATACAGCAAGGTCTGTTAAGGTTAAAAAAAAGGCTGACATGCTTCATATGAATGATTATCTGAAATTATGATCAAAAGTACAACACACAGAGCTTTTTAAAACATGGAACCAAGTACTAAAAGCAAAAAGCAGCATCAGTTGTACCTGATAACACCCTATTGCACACAGCCCCATGTTAATGCGGAACGCACTAGTGCACAGCAAGTGGCAGCAGCAGTCTATGCAGCTATATATTCACTTTATTATATATATTCCAGTCAACACAACTATATAATAAAAGCATAGGTTAAAGTGACATGAATCGACTTAAAATCGTCAGGGTAAGCTAAGAGCCCGTAGATGACTTTTTAAGTCCAAACACGTGGCTTTAACCTATGCTTTTATTATTATCATTGTGTTGACTGGAATGCATATAATAAAGTGAATATATAGAATCCATACACAATGGGATGACTTCGTTCCAAAGGTCTATGCAGGTGCGAGTGGGTTCTGCTCTAAATTGTACACCTGTCTTCACCAGAAATCTATGACTGTCAGGTTGAATACACACTGCTAGAGACAGGTTAATTCTAAAAGAAGTACACTTTCAGGTGTTCACAAAACAGTAAACATGCACATGGTATTAAATACGAGGTAACTCCTATTGTTTTTAAATTGCCATTGTAAATTAAGTACTTCCTCTCCTGCATTATAAAAATGGCTTCTATACAGGAAAAGATATTCTGTGTTATCAAGTTTGTGGGGGGGGGGGGGGGAAAAAAAAAAAAAATTATGAAACCGCCCCGAAAGGAGGTCGCGAGCAAATTCAACAAAATAACCAAACCAC
>Ga0123352_10007865_pt1 | contig 16521 bp, 10 predicted proteins | sample TergutLab28metaG_FD_89700 | JGI IMG/M metagenome (GOLD analysis project Ga0123352, IMG submission 89700) | Labiotermes labralis P1 segment gut microbial communities from Petit-Saut dam, French Guiana - Lab288 P1 | ecosystem: Host-associated > Arthropoda: Insects > Digestive system > Gut ... | reverse complement strand
GGAGCTTGCGACTTATTTGTTGAGTTACTTCATGGGTTGTATTGCTCTGGTTCGATGTGTGTTGGTGTTACGTTGTGGTTTGGCTGGGGTGGTGTGGTATCCGTATGCAGGCTGAAGCCTGCATCCGGATACCACACCACCCCAGCCGAACCACAACGTAACACCAACACACATTGAACCACGTATGTGTAAGTTCATACATACATCAGAATATGTTCAGGAAACATTACCAAAAAACATGCCACACACAAAGAAAACTCAATAACAATAAGACATCGCAGCAGCTAATATTTGCAGAAACACGCTTTCTAAAACAACCACGCACGTCACGACTAAACATTCGCCACTAAATAAGTACGCTAATGTATAAACCTCTATCCTTACAGAGCAATACAACCCATGAAATAGGTCAACAAATAAGTCGCAAGCTCCTGGGGGTGAATGTATTAACATCTGAAACATGTTGGTCGTTAAATAATGAAATAATAAAGCAAGTGACATCATGTTGGTTTCTCTTTATTCAACAGTCTGTTCAAGTCGCTGTGTGACACACCGCGGGAGTTCCCGCCCGTCCACGTTCACGACAGGTGGCACTACAGATCTCATTAATGCCGGATACTGTAGATACAATGTTATGAGCTCCTGATGATGAGTGAAATATTGCCCGAAACATGTTGAGCAGTTGACAGATTTAAATAAACTGTATTCTGTTGCGTCTTTTTGGATAATTATTGCCATATTATACGATGCACGGTCCATTGAACATTGAAAAAACGAAGTTACATTCAGACGTGTACCGCTAAACCACATTGACACTCTGAAAGTAAATAACGCCTAGGTAACCTCGCGGAGCACAATATTTACAGTGTTGTTACGAAAAGGATTTACTAGCTTCTCGCCAACCTCCACGCACCGGAGGACCCCAACACCTTTCATCATTCCTCCGCTGCTTATTCAATACCCATAGTCTGACACTCAGATTATACGGGAGAATACAACACTGTTTATGGATTCTGAAATACACTTCCCTGCTAACAATAGCTATAGCGTGTTCAACCGCCGAAACACAGTTGTGTGAATTTTATTCCGTTTGCGTATTTTGGCATTCTTCATATTTGTACCGTGCATCAATGACGATTAAAACACTTTATTTTCCAACAGATGCACAAATATATACTTTGTAGATATAATTAGAATTATTATAAAATATTTTAAATTGCTTCATCATGTTTCGGATCACAGGGGATCCATCATCAGGGAACGCTATACAGTGCTTGGCTAAAATTAGAGTAATGTTTATTTTCGTGTCCGTTTTGGCAAGTTTACATCATTGCAATTCTTCGTTTAACACTTTACTGGCTTCTCCGTATTGCACTTGCCCCATTTAAAGCTCCTTCATGTCGCTGCCATCGCAGTTCTAGGTGCGATCCAAGGGATTCCTTCAGAACACATTTCAACCTACTTCGACTGCGTGTCCACCAACGATTTCCCTGAGTAATCGCTCTAATGGCCAAGCCGACATCTCACACTATGCAATTTTAATGTAGTCCTCCCTCGAAATGTTGGTGTTCATCCCTTCAAACACTCGTGCAACCCTCCACCACTCCCCTTCAATCCAGCATCAGTACGCACACACAAGTATGTCGCGGTACTCTTCGCACTGCATTTGAGTGTGTAAATGTACTAACCAATACCCACGGTTGCGAAATTTAGCTCGTTACATTTATACTGGTTCGAGTGGTTCCTGAATCCAGAAATGCTGATTGGCATCCATCACCAGCTACATTTTTCAAAATGGTTAGTATGAGGGAGAATTGTGATAGTAAATTAAACAGCTAGCACAAGCGATTAATAAAGCAATGAGCAGGAAGTAATAAACGTTGAGATTAAAAGGCTTAACTTTCTCATGCTGCGCGTTCTTCCGTTTAATTCACCACGTTACGATATCTACTGCGCATGTCACAGTGGCAACAGACAACATATTTAGAAAGAAGAATTTAAAAGAACGTGACCGCGAGGTGTTTGTGGCCCACTCAAAATATTTTTCAAAAATTTACGTGCAGAATACCAGAGTCTTAGGTTTTTTTTAAATTACGCTTCTTCCCATAAATAATTTACGTAATATAACATGCAAAGACTGAATACGTGAACATGAGCTGTGAGCGGACAGAGTTTGCAAAACAGTCTGTAATGACCTACTGAAATGTACTACCCCTAAAAATTTGATCTATATACTGCAGGAAACAGAGGAAAAATCTTACATCCAGTCAGGAAATTCCTAACCCTGCCGAGACTGGAAGAATATATCTCCAGAATACAAGTCTAGAGCCTCACTGTGATATCATTTTTACCGTGCCTGAGGCACAGAAGGGATAATAATATTAAAGTGAAAATTCAAATAACAGTTTGTGAATATGCGCACTGTCTTGCGATTCAAGTTGTGTGTTCTGCTAAAGAACAAAAATGGCTCTCTGTTTATCCAACGATTACAGACTGACACGAGTAACCCACTGTATCTGACAGTTACGTTACAGAAAATATCTAATTAGTTTCGACGCCGTAAGGCGTGCGGAGGAATGCAAAAACATCCCCATACGACACTGAGGCAAGTGGTCAGATTCACGCTATGACCGCTTTACCCCTGATGAAGGAATTTCTTGTATCCTTAGAATAGGAGACTGGATGCGTCCCACAACCGGTTTGGACGTTTCAGAAAAGAAAGAGATTCTTCGCTCCAGCCGAGAATCGAAGAGCAATTCCTCAGTTTTCAACCCGAATTCCAGTCTCAATGAAGACGGAATTATCCATGCTTTCTAAACTATGTTATAAACATGCAAATACTTTGAATTTATGTTCATTGGGTCATCCCATGCTTTACATTGTACATATTTATGTTTCATGCTACTCCTGTTTCCAGTTATAAAAGATGTAAGTTTAGCTGTTATGTTCCATTAATCACAGTAAATACTGCTATATTCGCACGTTCACTGCTCCTAGCTTGGATGTGGTAAAGTAAGTTTTCACACTTGTGCTATGCTACTTTGTCTTGTTTGAAACTTGGATGAGGAACAGGACGGCCCAGAGATGCCCAAAACTTTGAGTGTTGCAGAAACTCTTGTCGAAAGAGAACCTTCTTGATCCTGTTTTAGTTTCAACTTCTCTAATCCCCCGTTCTCTTACCTTAATTCTCTACGGCGATACTCCCTTCATACATCAGACAAGGCCTTAAATATCACATGTAACTTCATATACCAACTACATTCTATAGATTGCCGGGAAGTCTTCACTATGCTACATTGTCAAATGTCATTAGTATAATGAAGGGTAGAACTCTGTAGCAGGAATTCCGTCACGATATAACTATCGTTAACGTTTGAATTACATTCACACACATCTGCTATTATCAGGATTGTGAATTTTGAAGTGTCCTTAGAGGTGTAATTTAGAACTCCGTTCCGCTGGGCTATGACTCCGCGTTTCGAAGGAACATGTTGCCTTCATCGTCGTGGGTTCGAGTCCAGGATCTTTAAGATTTCCTAGGCCGGATTTTGTGACAATCCGAAGGAAAATTACGCCCTCATATTGAGTCGGAGACAGAAGGTCGGACTTGGTACCAATGCAACACTCACAACAGGCAGACGTCCATGCCCCCGGTGGGATTCAAACCCACGATCCCAGCAGGCGAACGGCCGTAGACCTACGTCTCAGACCGCGCGGCCACTGGGACCGGCATTGAAGCTTTCTAATATTTATTTTTGAAGCAGCCTTGTTAGACGATCTTATAAAGAATGTTTAGTAGCAGTAGTGTCGTCAGGAATTATAGCATACATACTTCCTGCTTATATTTTGATAATAAACAGATGTTTTTTTTAGACACATTTGTTTAATTTGTCTTTTTGAAGGGGCGTCTTCTCTTTTGCAGACCTCTGACGTCAGGTCATCGAAAAAAATGATGTGTAAAGCATCTGGGTTGTCCAAAGAAGCCGAATGTATTTACTCCCACGTAGCAGACCTTCTCGACTTGTAAATAGTCTACATATTTTTCTTGCTGTTGCAGGTACAATTGTTGCAAAAATTTTAAAGAAGGTAGGGAAGTAATTTCGTGGAATTTTATCTTGTGTTATATTAAGTGACAGAGACACCGAACAGAAACGGAGGTTATTGTTATAGTAGCTCTTGAGAAAGGAGATGAGATGTTTCTTCCAAAGTATCAGGACGGAGACAAATGTGGGGCTCGTATTCCTTTTATATTTAACAATCGACAGTAAACTCTTTTTCAAAGATTTTATATTCTCATGCTGGTAAATGGGTACTTGGGACACGGACAGTTACGATTCCCGAACTTTCGAGATAACATAAAGGTAAACCTTTTAGATCATTCAACGCTTCAAATTGACCCAACTACTTTGTCCCGAAAAGTAGCAGACTAAACACACAGTGAAGCAACATTACATCCCTGCAGGACTGATCCTTCGTCCACATCGCTGCGGAAACCTAACACACTGGATATAAAACTACACCACAATTTATCCAAGATAATCCTCTCATCCGACACTAAACAAAATCTACAGTTGATAGAGATTCTTTTAATTCCGAAAAAAAAAACATTCAAGTACTAGTCTGGTCTTTGTTGAATGGAACGTGGACATCCCTAAGTGTTGTTTCTCCTTCTGTCTCTAAACCGGAACCAACCGCCAGTTTCTCACACTGAAAGCTGCTTGCTACCTGCTCAGAAGGGGACAGCCATGTGTCGATATGTGGTCTGTTTCCCGTCTTGTTGACAACACGGTGCCCGAGTGGTGAGGAAGTCGCACATTTCAACATTCACCAAATCATCATCACCGGCCGCCTGCATCAATCACCCTTACGCAGTCATGTAACTGTTAGCTTCCCACCTGTCTTACTGGACCAGTAGTGCTCTGCGAGAGTTACGTACACAGCTACGAACTGGAGGCAAAGAACGACGATTTAAGGCAACCAATTAATTTTATCAGTTATTGTAACTACCAGACGTTAGACGGATTCAATCATATTTATTTAGATTCACAACAGTAACGAACAAGAAAATAATTGACAAATTATCTATATTGCCCCTTTAAAACTCTGCAAGATGGAAAGAGACAGATAAAGAAAAGAAGAAGCAGTTGGGTGTAGAAGCATTACCTTTACTGTTACAGAGGGCTACAGAAAATTTACGGTTCTAAGGTTTGCCACTCAGTGCAACCTTGTCCAACTGATAAAAGTATGCCGGAAGAAAGTTGGAAAGTGACGCAGGTACGTTGATGAGAAGTGGACCGTTGGAGTATGCAGAAGAAAAAGGAGGAGTACGAGAAGGAGGAGGAGGAGGAGGAGAAGAAGAAGAAGAAGAAGAAGAAGAAGAAGAAGAAAAGTTTGCATTGAGAACCACAAAAACCCACACATGAACAGAATGTAAAGTTTTTGAGAAGTACACCTGGTAACCCTTCGGCTTATGTAGGTTTTAATACTAGCCTCAGGTTAATTACAGGTGCAACACGTAAGTATTAACGTGATGAATTGCGGAGAATACATGAAACAATAAACGGATTTTAGAAAAAAGCGTAGTGTTACAAGGTGATGCTGTGGTACATGGTGGGTAGTGAGAATCTGTCAACGAACCGATCCGAGAAGAGGAAAGGTCAGTTGCACTTTAGATCAGAAGGTCCTGCAGCTTCCGCACTAACAGTTCCTCACTACAGGAAACCAGAAAATTACAAAGTTTTGCACGAATTCGCTTAAATATGTACGTGTACTAAGACGCAGACTACCCATAAGTTACCATAAATGACAAAATACAAAGCCAGAAGTAGCATTTATATTAACAAATATTGGGGTGAATGGAGCAAACTACACGCGGGAATTGTTAAATTACAAATCAAAGGGTTACAGAATGTTTAGAGCAAACAAGGTGACAAGAAAGATAATGCTGATGACGTAAAAGCGAAAGTGTTTTTCTTTGAAGTACAAGGGCAGGTAAAAGAAGAACAAGTTGTCATTTGAATTTAATTTGGCCTCTAATTCTAGATTACAACCTTCTTACTGCAGCATAGTTCAGATCGGATTCAACATTGGACTCAAGAAGTCCCACTGTCATAAAATGTGGCTACAGGGTGCAACCCAGTAATAGCACTGTTCGAACACAGTGCAAGCTGGATCAAACCGTAAATATTCCGGCTTGAATAATCAGACCCATCTCGAGTCCAGGCTGAAAGACTGACTATTCTCACTGAAGTGTTATATGGTTTTGCCAGTCTCCCCAGACATATGTTGAAATACTGTATCATGTAACGCCACAACCGGTTCTTTTACATTCATTCCATTCCGTTATTAATTGCCATTATAAAGTCTGTCGCTGTACACTGCTGAAAGCTTCTGTAAATAAAATAATATATATTATTTAGGTTCATCTTTTTTATGTCTTATACTTAAGGAAAACAAATTTTTGACTTCATCGACTGCACAACTGTACCTCTTCTGTTAAACTGATTGTCGTTACCGACAGCGCAATTCCGGCCTGGTGTTTTTACTCACTGCTGTGTTAGGTGGAATCCACCACTACTCGCTTCCACGCTACACATGACGTTATTAGTACACAGTGCCAGTGAACTCTATCGACAGCAAGATTTATAGTTCAAACCGAGTACGAAAGCCAGTAGTAAAACAAACACAATCAAAAACGAAAAAAAGGCGTAAATATAATTTTAAAATTAATTTATTAATCCAAACATATCAATATGATGGACAATACGTGCAGAAAGCATGAACAAGATAAGAAATTCGTACAAAATATTAGTCGACAAATGTGACGGACGCGGACTACTCAAGAGGACAAGGATAACTTTAATTTTTATCTCAAATAAAATTGTGTGTGTGAAGAAATGCCCACGTATGTTAGGATACCTTTAAAACGGGCATATTTCTTTACCATGTGTGAGAGTATTAGATTCTGAAATGCGGCAATACTTCATGGTGTTCGTGGCAAAATATTTGGGAAAGAGTGTACAGTCTTGGGCCAGAATTATAATTCCCCTGGTCAAAGATGCGGCTGAATGTAACAGGGTGGAGATTCTGCGGGGTGTTAATGTGGAATCGATGACTCGAGGGGATCCGCAGATAACGAGACCAAGGGAACGACATATGGGCCCACGCGTCTGTGAGTACGTCCATTCTTGCAACAAAAAATGTGTCCGGTCCGGACCAAGAGAAGCTAGTCTACTCAGCAGACTGCAACTGTTGCACTTGCACTGCCAATTAGATTCAATCGTGTAATTAACTAATTAATGCATATCTTATTAAATGAAAATCTTTCAACTGAAATTTTTTACAGTGCAGTCTGAGAAGAGAAGATGGTTTGGAAAGGTTAGGTTAGGTTAGGAAAGGTGTGTAGCACAACTTGTGAAATATGCGATAATTTTCACCCGTTCAAGGAACTCTAACTGTACCAGCAGGTACTTGTGAAGTCAATCAAGACTCCTGTCAGCCCCAGTCATTCTAATTCCAGTCACAAGCCTAGAACTTTATTGCTATACGAACCTCCACGATTAGTCAATCTGAGGCAATATTTAAAAAAAAATCTATAATGTAAACAACCAACTAGATGCAACAATAACAATTTTATTGATAATTTCAATTATCTCAACATGTTTCGGGCAATAATTTCGCTCATCCTCAGGAGCACTAGACTGTGTTTACAGCTTTTGGTATAAAGCTGTAAACACAGTCTAGTGCTCCTGAGGATGAGCGAAATTATTGCCCGAAACATGTTGTGCTAATTGAAATTATCAATAAAATTGTTATTGTTGCGTCTAGTTGGTTGTTTATATTATTGTATCAGTGACGCACGGTCATACAAACATCAAAAATAATTTCTGTTGAGCCGCCAGTAAATTTGTCAGGAGTGTACCTGGTAACATCAGGTTTTGTGCAGCTGGCATTCTTTACACCAACCGCACAGTCTATATATCGTTTATCATACATTCCAAGCTCTAACAGCATCAATACACATACTCTTCTTGTCTCTATTTGCAATTGTTTCTCTGCCTTCCCCAAGGTTGGTTTCATTTCCTTTGCTTAATTTTTCCATTTATATTTTGTCCCGTAGAAATCTGCCTAGTTTTTCGAATTCTCTATCCTAGACCAACTAATCATTTCCTTACATTTTTCTCCTTTGCCATTTAACAACTTCCTATTCACGAATTTTTACCTCCAACTTTGTGTGTGTACACTTCAGATTGTACGTATCTCATTTTAATCATCCCTGCATAAGGGGCATTTGTAAGTTATGTTATAAAACTGGGTTTACAGTTAAGCACTTTTACTATCAACCTAAGTAGGTTCATATTTTCCTTGCCAGTCGAAGTCAGTTTAACAAAACCAGCACAGCCCTACATATCTGTCAACACGTTAGGCTTCCGAAGAAAACCACAGGAAAATCGGCCACTGTTTTTCATCATTTTCCAACCAAACACTTTAATGTCCAATTTACTATTATTCTTACATCTAAGTCTATGCCAGTAAGCTAAATATTCCTGCCATATTCCATAAACAAAATCTGTATACGTCTCTTCTTTCTTTTGGACCTGAAGAGCTGCCAGTCTGTAATGTTCTTGATATCAGTCACCTGAATAATACCAACTACCTATCATAAATTTTGGATCTTCTCTTGGTACATGTCTAATATTCTCAGTTTCACTATAACTATCATAGAAGGAACTGGTTCAAGTTGCAAAGTTTATGAATTATTTGCTAAGTGTCCAGGCTGAATCTCATCTGGAACAGCAGTTAAACTGAGAGCTTTTGTCACTTTTCTCTGTTCCCACAGAAAACTCCGGGATAGCACCTTAATCAAAGACCGCTTACTGCAAAATTCCTCCCAGTTTATAATTCACCAATCCTTTCGCCAGTCTACACTATATTGTCATAAAATAGACAACATATAAAATAAATCGCCATTACAGACAGTGCCACCGTACACATTTGGTGTGTTTTGTTTTCTGTTTCAAAATAAGGAAATATTTACACTGAAAATTTATTAAGCCGAGATGAAGAATGTGTGGCATTACACCTCCACTCCCGCACAGGCTTTCACGATGTGGCGTTTAATTAAGCAAAAGGCCAACTTAACTTTACCTGTTTTTTTATTACTTTAATAATATCCTTCCATAGACTCCCACGTCTCCACGTTTTTCTATTCGCTTCAGTTTTACCGACTAAACTCCAGCGCGCTTTAACAGCGGCTTCGATTCTCCTTGGCGCTTCCAATAATGTTCTGGAATTGCCAACCGCTCTATTTTCAGGGGATTAATTCGCGCGGTTGGCAATGCAATGACGTACCTTGTTTCAAAAATCATGTTCCCGGCTTGAACATGTCCACCTCATCCATGTATGAATATGTAAGGCACATCCTGGCTGCAATATTCAGAATAATATTTGCTCTGTCAGTATCGTTGTTAAAATATGAAACATTCAGCATATTGGAAAGATTCATGAACACATTTCCCTAGTCTTCTTTTGCTGTTATTCTTACAGAAAACAGAACAGTGTTTCTGCCTATAGGAACACACTTACATAGACGTTCACACCCGTATCACGCTCCAAGCAGGGTAGGGGGGGAAATTTATAGTACATATACCGTTACAATGTGAAGTTTGTATGTTATTCTATGATATCTTAGAGGCTGCTCTACTCTTGCTAACTTATAGCAGGATCAACTATATGTTGCCACATTGCTACTGTTGCACACAACATTCAGACACAGGGTATAAATAATATATTCCTTGATATTATCTCGCAGTTGAAGCTCTGGATTATCCAGGGCGCTTAAGTTGACCAATACCTTTACTATTTGCAAATAGGGCCTCTATTCTACAGGTTCCTCCATTTAAGAGTAGGGTTCCAAGTTAAAAATTTTTACAATAAAATAAAATTTGTCCAATGCCAGAATGAAATAAATACAAATTTGGAATTTATATTCAGTGGTCTGTGCATCACGTAATATGTGTCAATAATTATCCAACAAGATACAACAATATACAGTTTATTTATATCTGCAAACTGCTCTACATGTTTCAGGTGGTATCTCCACCCATCATCAGGAGCTCCTATCACTGTATCTACAGTATCTGGCATTATTGAGACCGTTACTGCTACCTGTAGTGAGCTTAACGCTACTTTTACGTTTAACAGTTTAAATTTTAATTGTTCCGCGTCTTGTAGCATTAAAAAAACCTTTAAGAATTCCACATTTTTCACTCCGTGCATTGTAATAAAAACCTCTACACGTTGCCACACAGCGTGTTTGTGTGTTGCGTATGGTTATCACATTACACTACTACACTTTCCTATACAGGATCAATCGATGTGCCTTTAAAAATGGATGCGGAATGTGTTCCTCTGCACGGTAATCTTCTCTTCTCTATACTTTCCTTGAAATATGAAGGACCTTAGATGTCCGAAAAGTGTGGCCGAAACGTGTCGTCCTCAGTTATATAACATACAGCAGCAAATTGCTGCATTAACGGTTTAAATACATATTCTTTCACAAAGAATTTTGTGTAATACACGTACAGTCGAACACAACTATATTTTACCTAGTAGTACAGTAGGAATACAGCTACATGTTTCGGCCCTATATGTGGGCCATCTTCTGGTTGTGATTTAACTTACAGAGCAGCTATACAAGATGTGTGGGGTGTTCTTTTAGGGTATTGGAGGTTGGGTGGGGGGAACGAGATCTCGTTCCCCCCACCCAACCCCCCAAAAAAACACCCCACACATCTTGTGTAGCTGCTCTGTAAGTAACATCACAACCTGAAGATGGCCCACGTATAGCGCCTAAACATGTAGCTGTATTCCTACTGTACTACTAGGTAAAATATAGTTGTGTTCGGCGGTGCGTGTATTACACAAAATTCTTTGTTATTGAACCAACACAACGGGGATGACGCACCTCAAGTTATATTCTTTCTTAACTAAGTGCTATCCAATGTAAATGGATGTCTTACGCAACAAAAAACGAAATAATTTTATGTACTAGGTGTTATATCTGTGGCTCAAGCATAAACGCTTAAGAAGGACCCAGCAGTTTTCGAAGATTCGTCTACTTTGTGATCTATATTTACTTGTCCCACACTATACATACGATTCTGTAGTCAGATATCCAAGAATTATAATATTAATAGAGGAGACAGAGGCAGTAGCTAGCTGGTGGTGCTGCTAAGTGGGGTGTAGAGAGCCCTTTGGCGGTAATGGGTGTAGGGGGTGTAACAGAAGAACCATTTGACAAGGACTATTGAGGGGGGCTTATGTTGTGTTTAGCCCTAGTTAGCCTTCCTTTTGTCTTGCCCTCGAGCGACGCATCTGTTGCGGTGTACTACTCTACGCCGGCTGCCAATTGCACGTCACAACAGACGTTTCCGGAAACATCTTGGTGCTAACCCTGTTCAACATTTGGTTATCGAACGTATGATTTTACCGCGAAACTCTAACAAGGCCAATCTTTGTGGGAAGAGAGAGCAATTTACTGATTTAGTTTCCCAGCGTAGTTAATTCAAACTACACTGACAAACGTTTAAGACATACGCCTCCTTTGTAAACAGTTTTACTTCAATTTGATTCCTAACAGCGTGTTCCAATATTCTGTGTGTCCGGAGTACACGATTATGAACTGCTCCTTGTGCTTCCTTAGTACTTCATGTATGCCGTCATTAAAAACAATGTGAAGTGCACTGGCAAAAGACGAAACGCTACAAGCCTATGGCGAATAACGTCACAACATTAATTACACAGCAAGCTGTCCTGGGTGGTGACAGTGGTGGTAGTCGTGGTGAACATGATGATGACGATGATGATGAATATGATAATTGTAATTTGCCTGTTACATGTCGATGAAGAACATATGGTGAGAATGCTCGAGAATAGATTGTAGAGGAAGATCCTTGGGTGTCAGTGGAATTCTACGTAACCTCACAGCCAGGAGCTTCACGAATTTTCAGTCTTTATTAAATATCTTTCGGTTAATCAAATCAAGAAGAATAAGATGGACGAAGTGCATGTCAATTGTGGGAAAGAGGAAATGTGCATACATGGGTTGGTGTGGAAACCTGAAGCAAAGATTCCACTTGGAAGAACTAGGTGCAGATGGTAGTATAACAAAATGAATCTCCGAAACATAAGATGGAAGGGCGTGAACTGGGTGGATATACTTCAGTACTGGAACAAGTGGCGGAGTCTTGTGAATGCGGTGATGAACAACATAGTTCCATAAAATGTTGTGACTTTCTTACTTACCACAGTGATTAGCTTTTCGTGAACTATTCTGCTTTATGGATTTGCTTAGCTCGTAAACTATAATAATATAAGCGATGCCAGTAACGACCACATTCGTGATTAAGAAACTCTTAATCACGCATTAACAAAGATCATAGAAATATGGCTAAATACTAAATACGTCTATAAAGACTTTGAAAGTGTTTAGTACTCCACTTGATCCATAAATCTGCCATATCTGCATGTTAGAAGCTGTCGATATCAGCACCTTCTTCAACAGTTCCACTGACATAACAGAGTCTGTGCAGTGCTGCGAGCATGTTGTGGTTAGTCCAACAGTCTCTAAACCCGGTAAAATAGTGATTAAACAGTTAATTACATAATTTGACGTTCAGGTGACCGTGCATCGTGAAATATTCTTATAATGAAACCAACTAGATACACTAATTTCTCAAATTTGTTTTTGGAATAAAACTCTACATGTTTCGGACAGTTCCTCTGTCCATCATCAGGAGTTTTTCACTGTACACATAGCAGTGGTACATGTCACACAGGTTTGCTGACAGCTTGCGAGCAGGATCGGGACGGAACTGCAGTACCGTCTTGATCCTGCTCGCAAGCTGTAACTGTAACATGGATGACATATACCATTGCCGTGTGTACAGTGAAAAACTCCTGATGATGGACAGAGGAACTGTCCGAAACATGTAGAGTTTTATTCCAAAAACAAATTTGAAAAATTATTGTATCTAGTTGGTTTTATTGTAAGAATTAATTACATCTTGTTGACACAGTGAATTGTTTGGTTCTGTCAATCGTTTGGTCGCCAGCCTCACACTACTGAGACGCGGACTCGATCTCAAACCATTTTGTGGGATTCGTGGTAGATAAGATGGCGCTTGAACAGGTTATTTTCAGAAGCCTTCGGTGTTCTCCTCCAATATCAATCCACCTATGTTCCATACACAATCATTTATCTACCACACATGCTTTATAGTCTCAAACTGGCAGTGTCATTAAGTAACACACTTACGAAAAGTAGGGCTTCCAATTTATTGGAAGTAGGCAATTTTCATAATTCCAGTGCCACTAATGGATGCACGTAACACATAGCCATAAAAACTTCGTATACAGTTTCGTTATTATCTTCACAGAATCGAGACATATCTTATAGTGTAAGTTTGCTCAAGAAGTAAAACTTCTGACTTATGTTCGGGAAGTATCAATTTCAAACGCCGAAGTTCTGGAGTTTAGTTTGTTACGGGCAATATCTTTTGTTCCTCCTTTGTCGACAACACTATACGATCTCAAAGTAAGAAACCGGGAGGCATGTGCGAATGGTAACTGTAATATCCTCAGAGAAGTACGCCAGGAAAATGACTGTCTGAAAGCGCTCGGCAACTTAAGGTACCAACCAACCAAACCAAACCAAACCAAACCTACCAAACCAAACCAAACCAACCGACCAACCAATCAACCAACCAACCAACCAACCAACCTCATACAGCAGATTTCTTTTAGTGAAACAAACATCTACCCATTGAAATAATTCCGCACATATGATGGTAACCAAATTTGTATTACCATTTTCAACACAACCCTGTCCCCCCCGATCCCCCCCCCCGCCCCAATTTTTTTTATTCCGACTCAGAAGAATCCAGTACAGGTTTTTCATCCAGTACAGGTCTTCAAAGATTCCTCTTTGCTTCCGTTCTGCTACCAAGAACCTGCATGCATCTCTCTTCGCTCCTTACTTGCCACCCGCCCCGCCCCAACCAACTCATACTTTTCCACTCCTCGCCTCCACACTGAACTTTATTAGCCTTTTACAACACTTTTCTTTTTCTGTATCTCAGATGGTTTGTTATATCTGACTTGAACGTGTTCTGAGCAATAAAAGATAAAACCATCAAAACCGTTTACATATATTTCATGCAGGCGTTATATTAATCACCTGATCAAGACTTGGACCTAATAGCTGGGATTCGAATGCTAGTAAAGAAACCCTCTCCTTATGTCCACAGCCGTTCTGGAATTTCACTACACTTCAAACACTAAAAATACAGGAAGACGTAATTTATCGACGGGTAAAAGAACAAAACTCAATGCTAAAAGCAACCCTCCTATAATGTAGGGATTAAAAATGCGTGTAAATTCACCTCTATTCCCTACGCATCTTCTTGGACTAGTCCGTAAAAATTGGGGTAAATTCACCAAATACCAGGAACAGAAAATAAACGATGCAACTCATCCTTTCGCCTTTACCGACTATTTTCTTCTCCTTTAACCGTATATAATTTCTACCTCCGTAGCTAAGAACACAAGTGTTGGACTCTGTCATCCATGTTTTCCCTGGTTTTCCTTCCTTGCTGTGTCCCTATATTTTACATTAGTTCGTAAATGTTTATATCAAGTGTTTCATTTGTTGCGGAAAGAGACGCTTAGTGTCAGCGTGCCACAAGTTATCTCTCTGGTCACTGTTATTTCAAACCTTATGAATGAGAAGGATAGATGCTATTAAAACTAATCTGGAGTCCCATTCATTACGTCCGCCAGGCGATAGATAGCAGAGTGGCTGGAAGCCTGGAATGGTATCCCACTAAGGGGGTGGTACAGCAAACACGACAACTTAGCACTAAAACCTCAGCGGAAGATCTGGCTTATTTCAGACGCAGAATGTTTTAATAGAGACCATGTTAGTGTTTTGGTTACGTTCATCACTTGTATTGTAAAAGACAGTGGTCCGTGGGTCTATGACGGATCGCGAGGTCTTGTGATTGAAGCAGAATTTGACAACTAACAAAAGGAACAGATGCTCCAGAAATCACCGTCTCATTAACAGGAAGTGGCGCTCATTTGAAGGCATTGAAAGTGTCTTTACTGCGGAAGTTACGAATTTTAACGTGTTGTTTTGGGGATATATATAATATGCCACGCTCTGTCTTAATAATCCAGCTCCTAATTTGAAAAGATCGATTTTTCATACTCGCTCTGAAGGCACGATACTCTTACTCAGGATACTTGACAACCTTTATTAATTTCTAAGTGCAAACGTTTGAAATACTTCTGACAATAGACCGTCGCAGATTTCTGCCACATTCTTCGGAATTCAACATTAAGACTATCCCCCCACCCTCTACGCAATAGAACACTATAGGAATTGCGGGTTGCTAAATAGGCTAAAAAACCTAATAACAAGCTATAGCAAAACAAATAGATTTGAGAACATAGCCCGTTGGTATATATACTGAGGCCCCTATTTGGCAATTGCGGAAAGGAAGTGAATAAAATGCAGGAAACCCTCCCGGCGAAATATTTGCAGTTTAATTTCATGACGTCTTACTGATGAAGTGATTAAAATAAGAATGCTGAAAGTGGTGAGAGCGTGTGTGGCAGATTCAGTGAGATCGGGGCTCGCACCCAGTCCCTGACTGAAGTACAGTCACAGAATAACCATCAGATAATTTTATTATGAACTCATGAAGACTCTTATGCTTACTTCAGTGGTCGGCCCCGTACTGGCGGTAATAAAATTTCGGGCTACGTAAGGTGACATTTCCCGGTCGTGGATTGTTGTGAACTGCTCAAGAAGTAACACACATAACTGGATTTTTAAGTTATCGGTAATATACAGAGTGATCCAATAGAAAGATTTTTTTGTGGTAGTAGTAGTAGCGATAGTTTTGAGAAAAAGAGTTCATATGAACATGTGTCTAATTCTGAAAGTTTACCGATATACAGCCGTTGGAATCTGGCACACCCTCTTCGCCTCTTTGTCTCCTCTGATTCGTTAGATTTTTGTTTGTGCCGTCGGCTGAAGAGACAAGTTTACAAAAGAAACGTGGATACATGGGACGAATTGCTTGCTCGTATTTTGGATGCTGTTGCCCACATAGACAGGCGTGCAGATCAACTCAGACGGAATATAGACGATCTTCGAACACAAGTTGCCAGTCCATAAAGGCTGACAATGGGATTTTCGAAAATTTATTTTAAACTGTAACAAATTTGTCACTTCTATGCAACAAATTTTTCATTTAAACTTTCAATTAACATGAAAATTAAATTAACCTTTTGACGCCTAATGTCAACTATAGTGGTCGTACCGCAACTCTAACCTCTAAAGTTGCATTTTATATACTTATTCAACAAATATAGGTAATGAATATTTTAAACATGGTATATACTCTCCGTTTTTTTCTCTTCAAAATGCAGTTTGTTTCATAATTCTAACGT
>Ga0123352_10007863_pt1 | contig 16522 bp, 12 predicted proteins | sample TergutLab28metaG_FD_89700 | JGI IMG/M metagenome (GOLD analysis project Ga0123352, IMG submission 89700) | Labiotermes labralis P1 segment gut microbial communities from Petit-Saut dam, French Guiana - Lab288 P1 | ecosystem: Host-associated > Arthropoda: Insects > Digestive system > Gut ... | reverse complement strand
GCCCAAATTCGCGACACAAGGAGGAAATGATCTGAGTCAACATTAGCACATCTATGTGTTCTAGCATCCATTAAATGAGAAACATGTCATGAATCTATAAGAAGATGGTCTATTTGACAGAAATGATGTACATCTGGAGATCTCCAAGTTATCTTGTATATATCCTTATGTGGAAACAGTGTGGTACCAATGACCATGTTTCTGGATGCTGCCAAATGGATTAGTCTTTTCCCATTTTCATTACTTTCCTGGTGGTAGGCGTGCTTTCCTGTTGTAGGGTAATATATTGCTTCCTTGCCAATCTGTGCATTCAAGTCTCCTATTATCAGTTTTACATCATGTTTGGGGCAAGCATCATTCAAATTCCTTAATCCATCATAAAAGGCATCCTTTTCAGTGTCAGATTTATCCTCCGTTGATGCGTGAGCATTAATTATACCGTAATTTAAAAATTTTCCCCCTAATCTTTAACCAGCACATCCTGGGAGATTTGGGTTGAAAGTTCATAATGAGGTGTTTCACCTTTTTGTGAATCACAAATTCTGTTCCTAATTTATGTTCCTTGTTATCACAATTATAGAAAATAATCCAGTGTTTCTTTTCTGTTGTTCCCGACCCTATCCATCTCATCTCCTGTACACAGGTTATATCCACATGATACTTTTCAAGTTGGTCCAATAACATTTGTAATGATTTTGATAGGTATAAGGATAAAACATTCCACGAACCAATTCTCAGGTCCTTAAATCGTTTCATAGGTCGTCGTATTTCGGACAGTCTGGCCATTGCTTCTTTGGATTTCATAACAATATTTTTTTCTGCAGCAGGTTTTAGCTGCATCCAGGATCGTTATAAGTGGAAATCGTAAGTTGAGAAGGTCAAAACATTCAAAGATTGAAGTTGTAGCGCCTGAAGAAGAGAATACTTCCTTCATCTGGGTACTTGGACTGAATGTGCCTGAAGATGGAGGCACTCTGAGCCTTTGAAATTCTGGAAATAACCCAGTGACACAGGTCATATTCCAGAAGACCCCAACTCCTCAACATTTTGGAGTTAGCAATTTCACCCGAGGATAATATTAAAATGGATCTTCAAGAAATGGGATGGGGGATGGAATGGATTGATTTGGCTCAGGACAGAGACAGGTGGCAGATTCTTGTGAATACTGTAATGAACCTTTGGGTTCCATAAAATGCAGGGCATTTCTTGACTGGCTGAGGACCTTTTAGCTTATGAAGGACTCTGCTCCATGGAATTAACTACCAATTTCACCCAATTTCAGTTCCTTCTTTGTGGAAGCATGCAGCAGATCTTTATGCTTTTAAACAAAAAAGCATCTGTTTACCATACAGAAGCTTTCCTTGCAGTGTAGCTAGCAAATATGGCTGGCTCAGGCAATGGCCCTTCACATGCGTGACAGTAAAAATTTTATGGAAACATTTCCATGGACCACAGTCTACATGCTACGAGTCAGAAGAATCATTCTTTATTCCTCCTAATACTGTGCCATACACTCACCTGTTATTCATACACAAATACCCATTTGTAAAGAGCAGTCACAACTAGAGCAGGAATCAAAATAAGAATCCTGACATCTAATTCTTGAACAACAACAACATTTAGTTGAATGCAAATAACAGTTAGTTGCATTCAACTAAATTTGTTGTCATGGTTCCAAGTGCAAAATATGCAGCAGGATAATTAACATAAAGATAGATATAATTCTGCAGTTTTAGAAAGTTGGAATATTTTTTATTTTCAATTAACAATTATTCTGGGACATATTGAGCATAAACAGACTTCCTGCACACCCTTTCCAGTCTCATTTTCATTATAAAAAACAAAACAGCACAGAAGTATAACATCAACACATTAACACATATTATAAATACAACCATTCACAATAAAGCATGTGTAAAAAGCTCATGCTTATTGAAGGTAATAATGCTGATACTACATCGCACAAATCAGCAGTTTTAATTAGACTGGTGTCATATCACACAGCCATGATTCAGATGTTACATTGGACAAGGCTTATTTTTATGACCAATTTTATACGTTCATCAGGGAGCAGTAATCACTACAAAAATCCAGTGTGTAATGAATGGAACTCTTCAATATCTAATGTAAAGAAAGAAAGTGAATGAAAAGTAAGTTACCATGTTATAGATACGTGTCATTTGGTTTTAACACCTGGACCATATAAAACCATGCAAGACTTCTTAACCCTTCAATGATGCTGTGGTACATACTGCAACTACTGCCCAGTAGAGAAGGATTCTGAGCAGAAGTACCCTAAATGCGTCATAGAGACACCGGCAGTGCGTGAGGAATTAAAGGTCAGTGTAATGCACCAAGGTCACCATTTGAAGGTTAAATGCATAAGTAAAAGAGGATTCATGTGTAACAAACTTATGTAATGCCATAAAAAATATCAAACTACTGTACAGAAGTATGAAGGATGCCCCTTCACTTCCACTTCAAGTGGGGGAGATACACATTACACAAGCTCAGATGGCAGTCAATTCATGTAACAATTTTGTGTCTGTTTACAGCTGAGCTGTCTTGATGGATACACTGTTATTTGTTGCATGTCACAACATAGGTGGAATGTGAACTATCTGAATACTGCAATTCTTGTGGAGTCATTCAACACCACACCTTTAACTTCCTGATACAATGCTGACCCTTTGTTTTTAGGTGCCTGCAGCTACAACTAATAGCAGAAATACAATAATCTGAGTTTTGTAATTGCAGACCTGCCTCTTGCAAGAAGAAAGAACACCAGGAATTCTACCCCAAGTTCTTCCTGGAATGTTTTCAATTTTCTGGGCACAAACTAATGGCATGATATTTGAAGTTCTCAGTGCAGTGCTATAGGGGATTCAGGTTTTCTGGGATCTGATGATGTATCCTTGTGTGAGTGTTCCCATAGTTCCTTCATCCTGAAGGATTAAATACTCAACAGTGAAGGCACTGCAATCTCTGGACACAGCATCACATCCCACAAGACCTGAATCCTCAATTATCCACAGTTCCAGACACTCATTCCATCTTGTGAAGTCCCTTAAGTCTGACTTACCAACCAAAACAACTTCCTCTTACAAATGATGCTAGAGATTTCTCACAAACTGCCACTAAATATAAAGAAGTAATATATGGTACAGGAACCTTTAAGATCTGACAATACATTTCCAATGCTGTAAGTTCTGTGTAATGTTTATGGTATGAAAATTTACAGTAATTTAAAAATGGAAGTACAAATAGTTATCCAGTGACATAGCATCATACACCAGAAGAACAGCATCCTTAACTTGTGTAACAAATTGCAATTATTTCTGGCTCAATTTGAATACAAACCACTTGGAAAAGAATCTGATGTTGCTTCAATAATCCCCTTGTATAAATTCAAATGTGAGATGTCTTTAAAAGAATGCATGAAGAAGACAGTGCACCAATGTGATAACTGAGAAGCCCGAAATGCTATTCAGCCAGGAAATACGAAGCACTGCCATCTGCAGGCAATACATTTGTATTCGTGAGATCTTCAGCAACCACAATGAGATTTACCTATTCACTGATTGTGTCAGAAGAAACGAGCTGTTTCTGCAAATCTCGATAATAAAGGACTGAAAGAACAAGGCACTAGACAGGAACCAATGCGGGAGTGTAGCCGATCTAATTAGGGACAGATAAATGCTGCACCATCAGAGGATGTGGAGGAAAGGAACAAGTTACAACCTCCCTAAAAATGTGGCTGGAATTATACAGATTTATATTTTAAAATGGCACCGGATAAACATGAAGATGGCTTTGTTCGAAGAAGATGCAAACAGTGCACAAAAATGGGATCATAAAGAAAAAGTGCTGTTTGTGTGAAGTACATGTGTTGCACTATGACATAAAATGCTGTGAGATATTTCTCTTTTGTTGTTGTATGCTTGGTTCTAACTTTATACAGTTAAGTCCCTGACTTAAACAGATGTGTACGTACGTACGTACTTGCATGGTAGCATAAGTACTTTTTTTCAATTTAATTTGGGCAGTTCAGCTTCAGTGATCACCGGTACTGGATATACAGGTTTCATCTATTACAATAAATTACAATATGGTAGGGGTATACACATCTGTCACAAACTACATCATATTTAATGACTGCTAATTTTCAGCTTACAAAGTAGCCTTTGCAACATACGAACATAACCATCTACGCCTGGAACTTAACTGTATTTACAATTAAAAGATAATGACAACAAATGGCTTGTATGATTTACAGAATTATATCACACATTGTTTCTGAAGTTAGTACACTGTTGTTCATAAAACAGGTACTTGGCTGTTGCGTATGACCGTATCATTTACATGAAAAATTACAAAAGGTACTTGATAGTTTAGGGGTATCCAGCTGAAGGACTAACATGGCATGTCCTCAGGATTTCAATGCATTATATCACTTTGGAGTTACAAACTGTACTGACAAAGTGCGAATGTTATGTATCAAAACACAACTTTATACCTGCCCACTGTTTACAGAGTCAACATTTCTTCCTGATGCCCCTACATACTGACAACATTATAGATCTTTCCTCTCTTTCAAGCTCTGTAAGCTTATTTAATAAGAAACAGTTTTCCCCCCTGACAAATTTTATGCCTAACTTTATTTGTTGTTGGTTGTTTGTACTTGTTTTACTTTTGCTTGTGCTGCTGTTACCGTTCAACAACTGTATGAATATACAAAGAACAAACTAAAACCAACAGATGTCTACACCTGTCTGATGTATGCAAGTGACATTTCACCGTCACATCCGCCCATATGATGCACGAGATGCTTGGTCTTTTCAAATGAAGACACACATGAAGAAGTGGACCAGTACCTCAGAACTGTCATCCAGCACAGCACTGGTAAAGGCCACTCTTTTTTATGAGCATGTTTTAACCCTTTTAGTGTGGCAAAAATTTGCCAGATTTTCTAATTTCTGTTCATGTTTTAAAAAATCAAACTGTGTTCTGTTTTCACTAATGTCTGTGCACTACAGTACAAGAGCTGCTCCACACACACATATAGCGATAACTTACGGAAATTAAATATGAGCAATGACAATGAGCAGCTCATTTCAGAACATTAAGGATCTTCAATTTATGTGACAACCATTGCTCATCACTTCCCATTATCACTGCCACACAGGTGGCCAGTCAGCTGAGTGGACTGTGTGAATGTGATAAACAAAATGACACAAAGTGGCTACCAACAGTTGTCAAGTAAAATAGTGACCCTATATTATACAAGACACAGATGGGTGTTCACAGAATGCAATGGAAACTACATACAAAATAAAATATCAAGTGTGGAATATATTGTATATGACATGGGTAAAAGGTTAAACTATGTACAGGTAATTTCAATAATTTTGCAATGCACTATATTCCTTATCACTAACTTTAACGCCTATTAATACACAGAGCCTCTGAAACATAATTCTGTGTTTGACAATGTTGCTGTTTCTTGGAAGCCTTATGTTACAGTTCACTACATCACTGTTTAATATGTAGGCTATCTTGTTTAAAGGTTGTTAAGATGGTCTGATGTATTCCACATACCACAGAGATTTTTAATTATTCTGCTCTTTACGCAGATGACACACCCACAAACTAAGCAATTTACAAGTGAAAGTACTTCGAAACGATCATTATTTATTGTGAAGTAAGGACCAGACCACAAGTATTATTTGACCTGATGGAAAAGTAGGTGTTGGGAGGTTTGTGTTATGTAACTGACATGTAATCCAGACTTTTGTATTTAAGTAAATAAAACATGACAGTGATCAGGCTGAAAATTTACACATGTTTCCATGCATTGGCAAAATACTACACAAATTTTATGGCAGTCATGGGAATAACTTGTATATCTGGTTTGGGAATCTGCAAAAAAGCCAAGCAGCTTTCAGTGTGTCTGCAATTACAGTTATTTGCACTTCTGGAGATAACTGAGGTTCATGAATTTGCAATTTTCAGATTTTAAATATTCCTATTAATGCTTTTAGTTGGCCCATATTACGTGTGTAAACTAAGGGGGGCACTGCGAGATTTGAGGTTCTAAGAGCAGAGTTGCTGAGGATGTGATACTGCCTTGCTAGCTGAGGGGTACCGTACATTTTGGAAGGTTGTCAGGCTTGTATCTTCAAGGGTCCAGCAGTCCAAGAAGAATGTCATTCCTCTTGAACTGTGTATTGATAAATTAATGTACTCATTAAAATTTAAGAGAAAATTGTATGTTCCTAGTTCTAAGGATAAATTTGTAATTGGTACTATGACAAATGCCATGCATACTATGTACATAATGATTTGCTCTGTATCTACAAAGATTTACTAGAGGAAAATAAATACAATACAAAGGAAGACACTATGACCCTTTAGAAGTGTCAGCAACCACAGACCCAAAGGAACATCACCACATCCCAAGAGACATGAACTGTCTCAGATAAAAGTGATTGAACTTACTACTGGGGTATGTTTTTACAGTTATTCATGTGCCACCATTGTTACATTATCATGAAATACGCATTATGCAATTGGTCAAATTGAATGCAAAGAATTCAGTCTTAAAAACTACCTCATCTTCTCAAAAGTACTGAGTTTTAAATTCATCATATTGCACTGTTAATCTCACTCTGTTACTGATTCTACCTGCAGGAGTTCTGTAATTTACTTGTTGACATATAAACTGTATTAAATTTACCATTCTCTTTAAAATTAGACGGGAAAAAGGCAATGCATATTTCACCTTACAAGTATCCCAAGAAACTAAAATAATTGGAATGGACATATCAACAAGCAGAAATATGTCTTAAAGCTTCCATAAGGACACAATTTAACAGAATCTTCTTGGGTGGACAGCTACATGATGCAGTTCAAATCAGTGTTTCAGAGACTTGACTCTGTCTCTGAAATGTTGGTTTGCAACACCTTAACAGAATGGTCAACCCACAGATTCTGTTGAAGCAGAATTACATTACCACACATTTCAGTACTCCAAAGATGTCACTATGCTCATGACTTGGGCAACTTTTCACAACAAACATTTTCTGCATACAGTGACCAGCACCAAGTTCCTTAGGGCAACACTACCCATTGTTGTACCAATTAAAACAAGCAGAAATATTTGTTATAAAGAGAAATAACAACCTTTTTACTTTTATGAGAAGTTCTTTCCCCTGTAAAACAAAAATTATTTCAACTGGTCTGGTATTACTTGACATCTAAAGCAGCTTCTATTGTTTTACTGATGTTGCTGACCTCAGATGAAGATCTGCTGTTGACGCTTTGATGTAATAATCTGCGGCTCGACCGTTGCTGCAACCGTTTAAGTTTGCTGCATCTGTGATATGGCCATTTGATAAAATGCCATTAGTTTCAGGAACCTGGAACATATAAAAGATGTGTTACCAAAAACACAAGTGTGTCAAAATGTCTTCTTCTACACCTTCCCTTTAAAATGGACTTGAAGCATGCCAACTCATCATGCAGGCTCCATCACTAACACAAATCTGTGGCAATGGGCACTGAGGTGGTGAGGATAGCCTGTTGTCTGGAAGAGTGGTGATATGATCTGGAGTTTAGGCACAGGTTACTGTTGGTGGGTATACAGTAAACTTCATGGCCCAGTGAGCCTTCCAGTCTCCTGCATTTGTCTGTGCTCTGGAAGGTAAGGTGGCTGCCTCTCTTGGTCTCCATGGTGAACTGGACATTCTTACAGACACTGCTCAGGTGGTCCAAGAACCTCTACAACTTCTGCGGACCATGACACCAGATCACAAATATGTCACTGAGATAATCAAACCAGCACAAAGGCATGTGGGCCACTTGCTCTCATGCCTTATCCTTGAAATGGCACACGCACGCACACACACACACACAAGTCAATGATAAGGGGAGAATATAGCAATCCCATGGCCACCCCATCAGGCAGCATCTGTCAACAGTACTACAATCATCCCAGGAACTTTAATCTTCAGAATGCAGTTTATTCATTCTAAGAGTTCCATTTCAACACTTATCAACTTCAATGTAGTCATTCTACTACACCCTTCTCAACATACCTTTTGAATTCTTGCCTTTGCAACACTGATTTTCCTCTTCTTTTGGTAAGTTTGTTTGTAGAATTCTCTGAAGAGGAAGAAGAACAAGACAGAATGCATGCCAATGAACCACATAAATGCACGGGGATAGTTGCAGTCAATAAACAGTAGCTGGAATGAATGTACCATGACAGCAATGAACTGGACCTGCCAGAACAGTAAGCAGCACAATATAAAGGCTGCAAGGTTCAAGAGGCACTCAATATATTCTAAATCAACGCAAACTTCTTCCAAGTGATTAAGACATAAAGTGCAATTAATGATTATAAACACATCATTTTTCAAAATGCAGTACCATTAGGTACAATTTTCACACAAATATTAGTAAGAAAAGGAGTTAGTGAATACTAGCAACAGAACTGGTGGAGCCATGACTCAGTCCCACATCTTCCCCCCACCTCCCAATGTTCAAAGAGATCAGGAAAATTTTGTGTTCTCATTTAACAGTTCATACCCTAGTAGTTCCATTTTATGTTACCCTTTTCAGCAATTTTTGTGTTGACAAGAACACCTTCACCCTCTCTGACCCTTGGTTGAACACTGTACAATTATCTGTTGTCTTCTTCGGCTCTTTTTATATCTTTCAGGTGAAAAGCATTGGGTTTCTCAATGGGCTATTTTGTCTTTGTCTAATGCAGACACTGGGTTTGGAATAACTCAACCACATTCCTATTACAGACTTGTTACTAAGAAAAAACCCACGGACACACATGAACAGCTTTGATCTTGGCAGTGGTGGCATTGAGAAGGTAAGGCTATCTGACATATATGACCAGTTAACTCATATATTCCACTTAAAAATACATTGGAATGAAGTGCAGTTGTGTTTTGTGTGAGTTAATAGTGTTATTCTCTGTTGTGTGCATAAATTAGCCTTTATGCTTGTTACAAACTGAACAACTAACTGCAACAAGTGCGAAGTGACATGCAGCGATACAGACTTGTGTTTTCGAGAGGACATGCATGTTTTCTCTGCAAACTGAACCTATAGAATCAAAATCAAAGCTATTCTAAACAGTTGAGGACAGTACTAATTATACGATTGTTAAGCCTCACACAAAAAAACCACACACACACACACAAGAAACTGCAAATGTTAGAGCAGCTTTTCTTGCACCGTACATCCACAGAATTTCTGCAGTGGGAGGGAGAAAACTGGATGCTGAAACAGGTATGGGAAACATGAAGACAAATGGAGCCCTGTGTCAGGACTAGTAGCTGTGTTAGACCAATACCGTTTCTGTTATGTGCAGGTACCACAGGACTTAAGAAACTAATAAAGAAGACTCTAAGAGGCACTGACAATCTTCTGCAATAGACAGACCAAAAGCATTCTCTTCTTAGAGCCACACAGACTACAACAAAACATTCAATGTTCCTCACATCCTCCTCCCATATACATAAAGAAAATATAATGAAACACCATACTTCATTAACACAGTCTGTTTTAACATTCTTTAACATAAATAACATAATATGAACAAATATTGTGTGGTTAAAACAAATATATTTTAAAACAAAACCATACAATACATTTTTGTTCAATAGTTCACCCTCAGCATCTTCACTAGAAGAAGCTATTCTGTTAATATTTGTAAGTGTGTTATTGAATGATGCTCACAGTCACTAAGCTTATACAGCATCAGAGATGGGTGGATGGATGGATGGAGAATGGAGCATAGGTCAAGTGATAGTGACAAGGGAAAATCGAAGTACTCGGACAAAAACCTTGTCCCAGTGCCACTTTGTCCATCAAAAATCACACATGGACTGGCCTGGGGTTGAAATGAGAGTGGAAGTATTAAAATGCCGACTGTCAGTATGTACCAAGGCCAATCTACTGAAAAGCCAAACAGACATCATGAAAGTAATAAGGGATGTTCAGTGATTGTAACTTGAAGTAGAAATCACATTTTACTAACTGACTAGCAACTAACCATCTGGAGAGTAGTGAGGTGTTTCTTCCACCAGAGGTATTTCTGGTACTGTGGTCCCAAAGCAGCCAACAGGTAGTAAGTGTACATGACAATATGCACAAATGTGTTGAGCAATCCAAAGAAAGTACTGTGTCCTCCTGAAAATCAAACAGTTCACATTCATATTGTCATCTAAATATAACGGGTATGATAGAACTTGCCATATATAAGTTTGGTAGATACGTCCCAACATGCTGCTTCCAGCTTCAGGTTAGAAGATTCAGCCAAACAACATGAAGTGTCATGAAAGATAATATTATCACAGTGATGTTGCTGAAAATCAGAGTTTTCTATGGTTTGATGCTGAGTCACTGGGTGAGCAGTTTCCAGTGTTTCAATGGATGGGGGTCCAGCAGTCCCAGACGCACTTCTTGACCCTCAAGATGAGACATTACAATCCTCCAAATTTCAGGCACTATTCAACAAATCAGACAGCATCACGGGGGAAAGGGACGTAATGAATGACTATATAGGTGCTATTACACAGAGTGGGGAAGACCAGAATGAGTGGCACAACAGTGGTCCTATACACAGAAGAGTGGCCCGGAGTTACTGACACATCCGTGATTCCATGTACAGGACTGCCAACAAGTTACCATACCTCTACCTAACTTACTATGTGGATCTGTAGGTGCAAGCCATGTGCCTGTGATACATTGTGAAACACAAAGGCAGTAAGTGACAATACCATCTGTCACACATGATTGTAAGGCACAGTAAACAGAACTAAAGGCTTGAATCTGAAGATTTAATCACCTGGTGTTCACCAATAACCTGGCAGACATCAACACACACGTCATGCACAGCTCAAAAGACCAACTCAAAAGTTCTTGCTGATGATAAATGCACAATTTATCACAGTAAACATCACAGAATGCTTGTGATTTTGGCATGGAGAACCTGCATTGCACAGTGCAGATGGAATGTAATCCACCACTATTTCCCAGCCACTCTATAGATAGCAGGACCAGACTGATTGGCACATTGGTGGTCGTACATAGAGAGGGAGGCCAGAATGAGTGGCACAGCAGCAGTACTACAGACAGGGTTCCGAACAAGCGCCATATCCATGATACTATACACAGAGGGAACCAGAATGACAGGCACATTGCTGGTACTATGTAGAAGGAGACACATGGTAAATTGGTGGTATGACACAAAGAGACACCTCAATGAGTGGTACATTGGTGATGCTATAGAGACAGGGATCAGTAGCAGGGCCACAGCAGTGGCAATGCATACAGAGGTGATCAGAATGAGGGGCACTTTAAGTAGCTGTACACAACAACTGTCTGTCCATGAGCAAAAATTGAGAAGTGCAGAAGTCACCTCCATTTATTCAGCAGTCCGGCTACGTGGGAGTCAGATACGAAGAAAACAGCACAAGCAATAATTTATAAATAATATGGGACTGCTGCAATTACAACAGAAACAATAAGCATTCCATTGTTTTAACATATAAATATTAACACAAAATCATTTCACAGACAAACTGTTATGTCATATTAAGAACAGTAACACACCAAACTCCTCTCAGATTGAAAGAATAACACATTTCTGCACAAACCTGGTGTGAATTTCACTCCAAACCATACACTCATAGGCATGACCCCATGATGGATAACATGTAGGGTTGATACATGCTGATTCTTTTTCCTAAGTACAAAGAAGATCTGTAACACAGCAACAGGAGATTTTCAGTGTTACATACAATGTAAAGAAAGTGAGATAGTATTTCAAAAAAGAAATGGAAGAAATTTTGGTAAGAAAGTTATCTGCCACACTACTCGTCAGTTTTCAAAAGGCATAATTTCCTGGATCCTTTACATATATGAGTTCTTTCCTTACAGAACAGTAACTACTGTAATTCATTTGAGTACTTTTTTCACTGTGAGTGTACTGAATATCAAACAGGTGATTCATTCTTTGTGAGTGTGCTGCATATCAAACAGGTGTTTCATTCTTTGCAAGCTCTGAGCTTTCCACAGTGGTGTAGCTGAGGATTCAGGCCTTTTGGGAAGTGACAATATGTCACAAACTTTCATGATGCTTTGACAGCATTACATTTCATCAAAAAGTTGAGCAGCACGAACTTAGTAACACAGCATCACAACCCAGAAGGCCTGAATCTGCAGCAAATCCCAGACCCATTATTTCTTCCTTAACACACTGCAAACAAAGGAAAAAACCAAATAATTAAAATCTGCACAGATTTGGGGTTGTCATGGCATTGACTGTACCTCCTCACACACCAAAAAACTTAAACCTTCACAATATGAGCAAGTAGCTGAGTGGAGAAAGAAATGTGCTGAAAATAAGCCAAAAATGTGTAACATACTTTGTTACAAGACACACATATTGTTACAAGACACACATACTGTTACAAGACACACACACTGTTACAGGACACACATATTGTTACAAGACACACATACTGTTACAAGACACACATACTGTTACAAGACACATATATTGTTACAAGATACACATATTGTTACAAGACACACATATTGTTATGAGACACACATACTGTTACAAGACACACATACTATTACAAGATACACATATTGTCACAAGACACACATACTGTTACAAGACACACATACTGTTACAGGACACACATATTGTTACAAGACACATATATTGTTACAAGACACATACTGTTACAAGATACACATACTATTACAAGATACACATATTTTTACAAGACACACGTATTGTTACAAGACACACATACTGTAACAAGACACACTTATTGTTACAAGACACACATATTGTTACAAGACACACATACTGTTACAAGAGACACATACTGTTACAAGACACACATATTGTTACAAGACACACATATTGTTACAAGACACACATACTGTTACAAGAGACACATATTGTTACAAGACACACATATTGTTACAAGACACACATACTGTTACAAGAGACATACTGTTACAAGACACACATATTGTTACAAGACACACATATTGTTACAAGACACACATACTGTTACAAGACACACACACATATTGTTACAAGACACACATATTGTTACAAGACACACACACATACTGTTACAAGACACACATATTGTTAAAAATACTCTACTCTTAAATACATATTTTTTAACAAAATATTTTACCCAATTTTCGCTTATTTACAGCACGACTCAGTGAAACTCAGCTTTGAAATCTGAAATAAGACTTATAAAACAATGTGATCTCATTCTAATTCTGAGACGTTGACAGTAAACAGTAGACAGTATCCTTCATGAAAATGTTGTGATGCAATACATGAGGATGGCAGGTGGCATGGCCCAAACATATAGCACAAAGTGAAATTTAAGTACTTTCCTTTCTGTAACATACTTTGTAATCAGTATCCTTTTCTTCTGATACTGGACCCCCCCCACACACACACACCAGTTTCACAGATATTCTGCAAGCAAGCAAGTGTCCCTAACAATGACCACATAACCATTAAAACTAATCATCTTACTGTGAAGAAATTACTTCTGTAAACATTCTGTACCACACTTACCGTATCAAAAAATTCAGTAAATTTCGAGAAATAGTACCACCAACATGCATGCACCATCTGCAAATTAAAATCATAAACAACATTATGTATGAAATTAAAAAAAAATAGCACAAATGTCTTCATAAAAGCACCCCTTAGGTTACACCAGCTAACGCAAGCAAACTCAACCCAGTACATACATTTTCACAAAACATTTCATATCTATGCACAGAATGACATTTTTCCCACTGACATATTTACTGTACCAGAATTATTTTTAAGTGTTTTAACAGAACTACATTTTGCTTAGCATCTCAGTAGACTCTTACACACACAGGTTTCACAGCACATGCATGCACACATACACGCATTTATTTATACTATATAAATAAAATAAATCAAATTAAATTATACATATTTCATTCACCAGAATTATATGACTCTAAATGTTTCCAACATACCATGCATTTTTCTAAAAATATAAATGAATGGCAACTGGTTTGTGAAGACGGTGCATGCAAAGTATTAGTGTGAATTCTGTGTACAGGAGAGTTTGTCTGAAACGTTCCTAAATTATTAACAATGAACTTAATCTTCAGGGTACAGAAAAAATTCACATAGAAGCAGACGGAACAGAAACAGGCAAGGGGACAGAAATAAGGATGGTGGGCCCAAGCAAGAACTGTATAGTCAGTGCAAAAATATTGGGGAAGTACAAGTGGACAGATCATCGCACTCCTCAAACCAAAGATTCCTCCAGACAGCCTAAGTAGTTACTTGTTTCTGTACCTTCAACAATACAAGAAAGTTGCAATTTGTACAGTGTTACATACATACCACAGCCTGTCCTTAGAAGGCATGGATCAGACAGCAATAAATTGATCAGTACCATTCCTTGTACAATGAATTACACTACCAACATGGTATAAAAACCAAATCACATAAGTGACACACGTTTCTGTACATTCATGACCAACTGTTACAGAATGTGTGTTTGTGAAACATACATTTTATTTGCAGCATTTCAATAAACAGCAATGCTGAATCATATCACTCTTTTAAAGTAACAAGACAGTCACTTACAAACACTCTGACTGACAGCAGCAGCTTTAGTTCAAAATTGTGATAGACAAAAGCCGTGTTTGGAAATTAAAAGGGTAACATAATTGTTGGACTGTGGCAAAGGAAATGGGGATTACAGAATATCAAGAAGTTAGGCAACAAAAGTATACAACATGAAAATAAAACAATATTATTACAAAAATTAAAGGACAAAGGAAGGATTTAGTTGAGAATCCAAATGAAAATAAAGTCAATGATATATAGACACATGAAGGAGTGTTTTATAACGTGCAGTTTTGCTTGTGAACTGTGAGCCTCTAAATGACATAAGACACACCATACTAAATAAACTTCGAAAGTAAATGTAATTCAGAGCCAGATATATGCAAATCTCATATATCATATGTCTCCCACATAGACATTGCCAGTCTACAATTACCGCAAAAATGAAGAGATATACTTGCAGTTTAAATTCGGAACACCTTTATTCCAAGGCCCTTTATTTTAATATCTTTGCATATATGTCACTTTGTAATATGTGGATGTTTCATTCTTTTGTTTCATAATTTCTTTCATCTTTTTGTGTCTGTCACTAATGTCTCTCTTCAGCACTTAGGGACACCACAACCATGATATAGTGTATTGTTCTGTTATCATTAAGCAATGAAAGGAGATGTGAATATCTGTGTTATCATAACTGGGAAAGTATTTTGGAGCTCACCCGAATTGTGACAGGATGATAGGAGTAGTCGACTGGTTCGCATTGCAAGCTGTAATGACCAGTCAGCCAACCCGACATTCCTATCTGTAATGACAGAACAAAATGCACTGTTTGCAGTGATAACCACAACAATTCAATGTCTGCTGGTGACCATCTGAGCAACAGATGTCAGCAGCATGATCCAAAACAAGGTACAGGACTATCTATTATATTTAACACATCTACGTCCAGATCACATGGCAATGCCCTTTATATCGAGAAGCTGTCCTTAATTAATTTAGGGAGCCATATTAAGTGTTATGTTCAATGTGCATTTCAACGGCAAGATGAAAATAGCTCAGACCAAACACTATTTGCAGCAGGCCACAATCAGTGTCATAACACTTAATGCAAGATGAATACAAAGACAAAGAGAAAACAAACTAAGATCAGAGAGTACTGAGCACAACAGCAGCACTACATGTTGGCACTAGACTGCCACACTTTGCAAGAAACAAGAGGTACAACTAGTTTATCATCATCATCACCACCACCTTTATACAGGGTGTTTACAATTAAACACCTGAAACAAACCATGTTTATAGGGTATAGAGTATTGAAGCTATTCTGTAGTCACAATTTATGGCACATGTACTGCTATTTCCAAAGTTGAGTGTTTCATACCTTCACATCAGCACTTTCCAAAATATGTGTGCAGTGCCAAATATGGCTGTGTCTACTGTAGTTCTTTGATGTTTACTACTACTACTGCTGCTGCTGCTGTTGCTGCTATCACAATCTTTATTTCAAGTTCGCACCATGCACACAAAACAAATTGTGACTTACAAGTGCCTCACAAAGGTTAAAATCACCTGTGTGATGTGATGCTGTGAGAAATTTGCCTACTGTCATACCTTCAGGTTACAATGTCAAGATGAAGGTGGTAGGATACTCCAAAATATTGGTATAGTTTCTACCATGCTAGAAGGTGACACACGCCACAGGACAGCATATTCTGTCTGAACATGAGGGTGTACCTGTACAGGGCATACAGGCATATGGGGATGTGGAAGCACCATTCCACTGACTCATAGCCTTGGTACTAGATAGAGATGAGAGGTCAGTTCCGCACCCTG
>Ga0123352_10007862_pt1 | contig 16524 bp, 14 predicted proteins | sample TergutLab28metaG_FD_89700 | JGI IMG/M metagenome (GOLD analysis project Ga0123352, IMG submission 89700) | Labiotermes labralis P1 segment gut microbial communities from Petit-Saut dam, French Guiana - Lab288 P1 | ecosystem: Host-associated > Arthropoda: Insects > Digestive system > Gut ... | reverse complement strand
GAGGAGAGGGGGGGGCGGGGGGGGGGGGGGGCGGGGGGGGCACAAAAGTTTTCCAAAAATCACGAAGTCACCATAAAATTCTAGGAGCCAGAATGGTGACATGAAGTAAGTTCCATACTGAGGATAAAAAAATATCAGGTGCCACTGAAAAAAATTTAGTTACCTGGGTGACCTAGTGCTTGGAATTTTTGCATCGCTGACCAGGGCATTAGTTGTAGCCAGGGGCAGATTTACTGTGAAACAAATGAAGCTTAAGATACAAGGCCCCTCAGTACACACACCCCTTCCACTGCCCTATGAGGGGCCCTAAATAAATATTAAGTTTCATACATAACTTTGTATTCATAATTTTGTATTATTTTTATTAAAGAGGGCCTGAAAAATTGGATAAGCTTCAGACCTCACAAAACCTGGATCTGCCCCTGGTTGTACCACACAGATGATCACTGTGAGTCTTACACATACATATAGAGTTTGAAATTTTTCAGACTTTGATATTTCTGCTTGTGTTTTTGATTTTGTTACTATACCTACATGGAAAAACATTATTAAAATTGCAGCCCAAGATCTGAGGTCATCACAGTAGAGGTGGTCAAGATTCATATCTTGTTGGATAAGATTTCATTTTGGCTGATAACCATTTACCAATTGACATGTCAGTATATCCTTGTTTGCCACTATGTGTGACCCTTAATATATGGTCTACATCTAACGTATCATAAAATAAAATCATCAATGTCGAAACTTTTATAGGAACCTGCATTTATATTGGTTGCTACATAACGGATGAGATATCTAACACAAATATAAATTCCTGATGTAACTGTACATACTTGAAAAATAATATCCCACCTGTGTCAGTTTACTACTGCCAACACTTTCCTGAAATGCTTGTATGCGCTGATTAAGTTTCTTAATTTCCAGCCTACACTCAGCTTCTGCTCGACAGCGCTCATTCTCTTCTTTCAGTATAGCTCTCTTGATTACCATTATTGCTGCTATGGTCTCCTCATTCCACTGCTGTGGCACTGAAACAGGCTGCAGTATTAATAATAATTAACATCATTCCAAAATGTGAAGTTAAGAAGCATTGGTAGAGTAACCAATCATATTCTGATGTCCTGTGTTCCCTTTAAATCTAATCTATACCTAGCTGATTCTTTTGCAAATGTCTTCAGTGACTATGACCTATACAAAATTCTCACATTCCAAGTTCCCACAGCCACATACTTTTAATCAAAGTTTGCTACTAAGTTTTCAAAGTGTGGTGCTTAGGTTCAGACAGAACCTTTTCAGGTGCATTCACAAAATTGCGAAGACTGCCTATTATCTTTGTCCCGTCTGTCCATCCTTCTGCATGGAACAACTTGAATCCCACGGGGCGGATTTTCATAGTATGGTATTTGAGTATTTTTCCAAAATCTGTCGAGAAAGTGCAAGTTTCATTAAAATCTGACACGAATAAACGGTGCTTTCCACAGAGACCAATATACATTTTTGATCATATCTCGCTCAATTATTCTCAGAATGAGAAGTGTTTCAGACAAAAGCTGTAGAAAAAATCAAAACACATATTTTATGTTCAAAAACTCTTTTCCAAAAATCGTGCTGGTTGTGAGATAATGTGGAAAAATACTGTAGAGCTGGACAGGCCACAGATTAAATTATGGTGCTTGGACATTGCACGCCAGATACCTCAGGCTACAAACACACAGTGTCAGTATTTTTAATAATAAAAAATATCAGAGACTCATATAGGGGCATCATTGATTTTAAGAAGGTTTACCAGCCGAGAACTAATAAGTATGGGATGAGAAGGGTGATTTGGTTACAGATTCCCATGGTACTTTGGCTAGGTGGAGGAATCATTTCTCTTAGCTGTTCAATGTACATGGGGTTAGTGGTGTAAGGCAGGCAGAAATACACACATCAGAAACACTAATGCCTGAGCCGAGTGTCTTTGATTTTGAGAAGGCTATTGAAAAAATAAAAAGATACAAATCACCAGGTATTGATCAAATCCCAGCAGAACTGATAAAAGTGGGGGGTAAAATAGTTCACACTGAGATCCATAAACTTATTAATTCGATTTGGAATAAGGAGAAATTGCTTGAAGAGTGGAAGAAGTCGATCATTGCACCTATTTAAAAGCACCATTAACATTCTGTAGTAACTGCAGAGGCACACCAGTTTCCCAACTAAGTACAAAATTTTATCCAACATTGTACCGTCAAGGCTAACTCCGTATGCAGTGGAAATTATTGGGGATCATCAATGTGGATTTCTATGCAACAGATCAACTACTGATCACATGTTTTGCATTTGACAAATACTTGAGAAAAAGTGAGAATACAATGAAGCACTGCATCAGCTATTTATAGACTTCAAGAAGGCTTATGATTCAGATAGGAGGGAGGTCGTGTATACTATTCTCATTGAGTCTGCTATCCCCGTGAAACTGATAAGGCTAATAAAAGTGTGTCTGACTGAAACATATAGCAGAATCTAGGTAGGCAAGCATTTGTCTGATGTTCATTCATTCATTCATTCATTCACTTTATTTTCCATATATCCATATGCAGGTAAAGTACCAAGGATGTGGAAATTGTCAAAGTAGTTGTATAAATATCTGTTAAAAATACAGATGTAAAATGCTTAAATATAATTATAATATAATGGTGATATAGTTATTAACAATTATAACACAATTAAGTCATGTGAGTTGTTACTAGTATCGTATACTATTAACAGGGTCAAAATAATTACAATTAAGATGTGTGTTGTTATCAGTATCATATACTATTAACAGGGTTAAAATAATGTATCAGTGAATCAGCCTCTTAAGGTTTATATTCTTCTGTCTTCCTTATATTCATAATATTCATGTGTTTCCTAATAGGAATGGTTTGACACAAGGAGATGATATGTCACCACTGATTTTCAACTTTGCTTTAGTGTATGCCACTAGGAGGGCTCAGGTAAACCAGGATGGCTTAAAATTAATGGTACACACCAGCTTCTGGTTTATGCTGATGATGATAATGTATTTGGCAAAAGTGTATATACTATTAAAAAAAAACACAGAAGCTTTGTTAGTCGGTAGTAAGGAGATTGGTCTAGAAGTGCATGGTCATGTCTTGAGATCAGAATGCAGGATGAAGTCACAATATGAAGACTGATAATAGCTCCTCTGAAAGGGTGAAAGATTCAAATATTTGGGAACAGCCTTAACAAATCAAAATCTATTCATGAAGAAATTAAGAGCAGATTGAAGTCATGGAATGCTTGCTGTCATTCGCTGCAGAATCTTTTGTCTTTCAATTAGCTATCCAAAAATTTAAAGATAAAGATATACAGAACTATAATATTGCCTATTGTATTGTATGGGTGTGAAACTTGGTCACTGACATTGCGGGAGAAAAGTAGGGTAAGGGTGTTGAGGAGAATATTTGGGCCTAAGAGGGACAAGGAAACATTGCAATGGAGAAAACTACATAACAAGGAGCTTAATAATCTGTACTCCTCACCCAATATTGTTTGGGTGAGCAAATTGAGAAGAACGAGATGGGCGGTTCATGTAGCACATATGGGAAGAGTTGTGGGGAACCTGAGGGAAAGAGACCACTTCGAAGACCTAGGCATAAATGGGAGGATAATATTAAGATGGATTTGCAGGAAGTGGGATGTGAGGGCATGGACTGGATCAGTGTGGCTCAGGACAGGAACAAGTTGCAGGCACTTGTGAATGCAGTAATGAACCTTCAGTTTTCATAAAATGCGGGGAATTTCTTGACTAGTTAAGAACTACTTGGCTTCTCCAGAAGGACTCTTCTCCATGCAGTAAATAATTAAGTTGGTGTATTTAATACTTACTGAGTTTCTATTGTGACAGTGTTTGCACAAATAAGCCTCAAAGTTACATTCTATGTACATTTCCTGTCTTTGTTTTTATGAGAATACATTTTTTGGATATTGTAAGAGTACACTGATTGCTGGAGCCAGTTAATGGCACAGTCACACATAGCATCCTTTATGAGTTTTAAATATTATGCTCCTAATGGACATAATGAAATTATGTGAACGTAACAAGGAAAAGTAACAAAATGAATACACAAATTCTGTCATGACAAACTAAATTTCATGACATGATTGAACCAGTGCAGTAATTTCTGACTTTAGGCAATTATTGTCTGCAGGCGCCATTTCCACGTACGTCAAGCCCTTCTCCACTTTTATTATATTCTGACTTGAACATAATCACTTCCAAAAAGTGTGTGGTTACCTGATGTTGTGTTTCATGGTGTTCTAAATTTGTTGTGGCCTGAGGTTTTGTTGCTGGCTTTGAATGGTTTGTTAACGGCAGTGTATTTGTTTGCTTTCTTTTGTTCGTGCATTCATTGTCCAAATGATTCTGCATTTTACAACGTTCGATAGTACTGCCACACTTGTTTGGACATCCTTCCATTACCAAAGTACACTGTTTCATATGCGCCTGCAAGTAAATATGGTTCAAAAAATTTTCAAGTATCCTGCACACACTAGGAAAATACATTTTTACCTATGAATTAAAAACAATTATTTCAGTATATCACAATGTTGTTTACATGCAACATAAACTTTATTTAAACTCTGGCTCTCCACGGTGGTTCTCTTTTTCCATTTACAGATACATAATTAGCAACAACAGCAAATTATTATATCTTATATGGCCCAATATGTCAGTAGAAGTCTTTCTTCAAGATTCTTCTTAAGCTCAAATTATAAGGGCTTCATAATCACTTGTGACATCCTGTCATGTGTCAGTGACAAGAACAAATGAAATAAATATTGGTCTCAACACAACTGTATCTTTAGTAGGTGATAGAGTCTATTGGTCTAATTGAGCAACATGTTTTGACCAAAATTAAATCATCTGCAGACTCTTAACTAACTTCAACCCTTATCCTGCTAACTTGGAGAATATGGTGAGCTCCTAATAATGTCAGCGAATGGAAGATCAATTTAATTTGGAATTTAAAGGGTTAAAAACACCATAAGTAAGACAACTGTGAAATGATTTATACATTGTCTTCCTCGTGGTGTTTTTTAAAGTTAGTTAGGAGCCTGAAATGACCAAATGTAGGTCGAAACATTTTGCTCAACTATATAGAATCTATCAACTGCTAATGGTACAGGTGTGTTGAGACTGACATCCATTTCATGTATTTATAAGGAATTTACCTTCCTGCAGAATTGGTTTCTTATATTATAAGTCTTTCAAACAGTCAGTATGGCAAACTATCTTTAATTCGGTCTTAAAAAATGATTCAGTTATCTGAGAACTTAATTCGTATACCTGCAAATGTTTTTCCCGTAATATAAAGCCACAGTAGTAACAGGTTATGGTGCGGCCTGGCTGGTGAGGTTGAGGGGTCTGCTGCCTCTGAAGGCTGCCAGTGTTCATCTTCTTATTATCTGGAACAAAAGCATTTAATAAACAACTCCACAGAGTAGAGTCCTTCTTGAAAAGCCAATAGCCCCTCAACCAGTCAAGAAATTCCCAGTACTTTATTGAACCAGGAATTTTATTAGCTTGTTCACAAGACCACATTACTTGTTTCTATTATCAGCTGTGAATTCAGTCCACATCCTCCTGTACTATTTCATTAAAGTCAAATTTAATATTATCTTTCATCTATGCTTAGGTGTTCTAAATAGTCTTCTTCCTTCAGGTTTCCCCAACAAAACCCTGCAAGCATTTCTTTTCTATCCCACACACGCTACATGTCCTACACATCTCATCCTTCATGATTTGAGCACATGAATAATATTTGGTGACGTGTACAAATGCTCCTCTTTAAGAACTCTTCTTCAGCTCTTTGTCACTTTCTTCCTCTTATAGTTAAATGTTTTCCTCCGCATCACATTCTTGAGCAATTTTATCCAGTGTTCTTCCTTTAATGGGAGAGGCAAAGCTTGACACCCATATGAAACAATTACAGCTTTGTGTATTTAATGTTTAAGTTCCTAGTTAGCAAATGGGAAGGCAAAACATTCTGAACCAAAAGGTTGAAAGCATTCCTTGTAATTAATCATTCTTTAATTTCTTCATGCATGAAATTTTGAATTGTTACTGTCATGTGCCAAATACTCTTCTGTGTACCATGTGGCTTTAAGTAAAACAATTTTATTGGAATTGACAAGAGCTTTTCTACACATTGTGACCTGATTCCAGTCATATGTGTCTGATAAATGCAGGTTATTTGATTAGTAACTGGTCTGCTACATCAAAATCCACACTGATGATCCCACATAATGTTGGAAGAAATGTATGCAGCTGACAACATTTATATGTTATGATAATTATTATAATCAATTTTATCATCTTTCTTGTAAGTAGGTACAATAGTAGATGCATTTGAGTGTTGAGAAAACTCTTCCCTATTTCAAATAGAATTAATGTGTTTATGGATGAAGGAGGTATTGTCTTACTATCTGACTGGCACAATTCTGCTGAATTTGATCAGTACCCTGTAATTTAGGTCTTTTCAAGCTCTTGAGAGTAACATCATCCTCAAAGACGTAAGGCCCAGATATTAATGGTTCAGTTGTATGAATTTCAGTCTGCTTAACATGTTACTTTTATTATCGGAGAAATAGTTCCTGACATTTCAAAAGATTGTAGTGCCTGCATCAAGGATCCTGTGACATGCCAGGATTTGTTTACTCAACCACGTATGTGGCATTCGAGAAGACTTGTATCTTCGGCCACATCAATGTGGGAAGTGCACATTCAGTAGCTGTCATGCCATTTTTCCAAGTATTCAAAATACTGTGGGATTCTACAAGCACAGAACATTTTTTATCCTTTACTGAGTTAGTTGTAGAATTATAATCCTTTCCTGTATTCATTGATGCTTCTGTACAAGACTGTAAATTTCTTGGTCTTAGTGTTCACTTCGTTATTTAATTTTGCCTTTCATATATTTTCTGTCTGTCTGTCTGTCTCTGTCTCTCTCTCTCTCTCTCTCTCTCTTCTGAAATGTCTACTAGTTTTGCATCTTTCACTTTTCAGTTTATCTCCATTAATTTGGCTTGGATCATATAACAGTTAGACTTTAGCTTGCTTCCTTGGTATGAAAGTTTTAAGTATTCTATGTTAAAAGGAAGCATTTATTGATATGTGAATTATATGTACACAAAATATAGAAAGGTCCCAGTTAATTGTTCCTGATTTTTGCTACACCATTTAAATATATAATATAATTTCAAAAGAATTAGAATTTTATCTGGAAACAACAGTAACATATACAATGTAGGGTGTAATAAAATCAGGGAATGAAGAAATTCAGAACATGGTTATTACACAGTCAAAGAAACTGTTCTAGTTCTATCTGCACCGCAGTACATTAAACAGACCAAAAAACAATATTTTGCTAATTTACTGTGAACTGTTCTGAGTGTAGCACAGTAGGAATATTGTAAAAATTATTACTGTTTTTGAAAATCGTCTTGCCTGTTCAGGACTGAAATGACAACAGATGCTGTCAGGGTTTAGTGCATGAAGTGTGGTCAGGAATACAGGTTTTGTGAACTGTAATTGGTCAGAAGAGCATGAACACATTTTTGTCACAAATTTCATACTGCTGTGAATAATGGAATAATGAATAATGAAGGAAGAACCTAAAGGTCAAATTATTCACACCAAAGTTACCAGGAAAATACAGTGTACATATGAATGATGAAGAAAATGGTCAATTTATGTTATTACAAAGGTGGGAAAGATGTGACTTCTACAGGCCAAGTAGGATTGGTAGGTTCTTGGTAGGTTGATTCTTACATTAGGAGTTAATTCTGTTGCTTATGTGTAGGCTAAATGGAATGAGAAGATGGTCATGAATGACAAAAAACTGTGGATTTGGCAGGAGGTAGACAGTCATATTTGTTGAATTTGATGGCACAGACCAAGGACAACATATTAAATCTGTTTTGATAACTTTTAACCCGATGAGGTTGGAACTGGGTACCTTTAAATTACAAGTGTAGACCATTATCACTAACATCTGTTCAGTGTTAAGATGGTGGAATGAAAGAGGTCACGAAGGGCCAATCATATGGCCTGGTGAGTGGAAGAAGAAATCATACAGCATTGTAGTGAGGACATTGTGACAGCAGGCACTTGGAAGAAGATAACATTAAGGTAGGACTTGTGAAACATGTTGAGAGGGTGTGAGGTGGATAATACTGAGTCACACTTACGTTTAATGGCGAGAGTTTTGAACTGTGAGGTAACTGGTTGTTCATCTAATTAATGAGTTCGGCCGTCTGGATTTTGATTTCTGGCAGGTCAATTAGAGCTTTCTTTCTTCACCACTACACTCAGATTCTGTAGCCCATTGGCACATATCTCCTAACGACAACTTCTATTCAAATACTTATTTCAATTTTTTTTTTAAGTTGTAGGAGGGCTGCAGCCCTGCAGGCTTTTTGGCGAGCCACCCCTGGTCAATACGTACATTCCACGACTGCATTCACTTGAAACAACTTCCTGTCGTTCCGCTTCGCAATCAGAAAGATATCACATGTACGAGTCTGCATTCCAGGTTGGCCGACACTTGACACAACACAGTGGACGAGACAACACACTGTCAGATAATACAATTTTCATTGCTGTCGATTTGTTCTCAGCAGACAGAAAAGTGATGATAATTTCCGTAAACGACCACACATTCTGAACGTGTGAAAATACATTTAAGGCACGCAATGAAATACGTCAGCTGAATTTGGTTTGTCTGTTTTTATACAAAATAACAAGCTATACTTAAATTACTGATATCCGTAACATATGTGCTATTCTTATCTCCGACTTACAATTTGTGCGATAAGAAGATTTTCTGGCATATGACTATCTGATGAACGATACGTTGAATGCTTTGTAACAAAACGCTTTCATAAAATTAATGTTATGACATAATTTATCAGACTGCAACTTCGTCTGCATAACTAAATACCCAAGTACGAGTCGTTATCAGACGGTTGAACGTGAAACTTCATCCCTGCGATGGAAAGCTTTCCGAGACACGATCCTGAGCCAAGGTAACTCCACGAGAGTTTCCTTCTACTGATACAGGACAGGCCTACTTCTTAATTAGTAGTCCAATAAATGCCTGCGTACCGAAAGATTTCAAAGTGTCCTAAGTTACGCATTTCTTATCAACCCAGTCATCATGCGTAGTACATTGCAACCGATTAGATTATGAGATTTCCGTCTTCTGGAAGATGACGCCATGTACAGCAGTGTTTCTCAACCTTTGTGAGATCGCGGCCCGGTAAATTCTTTTTTCATAAGACGAGGGGCCGGACCCAAAAAAATTGACTCGTAAATACCTTTCAAATTTTTTTTTTAAGTTCATACAATAATCTAACATAAGCATTAATGATTAATTATGACATAGTCATAAAGAGTATTAGTACACTTATGTATACGGTGTGGCATGTTGACAAATATGAAAGTACATTTAAATTAGTTATCAATCACTGGACTAATGACATCTTGCAGCATATAGTTTCCTCAGGCCAACATCTGGGTCTGAGCTTTTCGACACATTCACGAATATTATTCTCCACAGAATATATCCACTATAAAATATTTATTCATGAAAAATTCTTAGAAAACTAAAATTACAAATTCCAGGAGAACCTCTCGCGGCCCGGTATAATTGGTACCAGGCCGCGGCCCAGCGGTTGAGAAACACTGGTGTACAGGCTGTGGCTAATGGACGCAGCAACTTGGGAAACGTTGGTACCTATATACCAATCTATACGGCTTCACTTCCAAGACGGAAACCTTCATCATCAGGCCTGTGATAACCTCATATATCAACTATTAGATTCGATCCTGCAAAACGTGCCTATGGTGACTGCGCTACTTGTTAGATGGCCAAAAATAATGTTAGGATTCTGGCAGGGACGGAGATTTTTCTCTTTGTCATATCTACAAAAGTCGGTATAGCGATTAGGCTATGGGCTGGACGATTTGGGTTTCGTATCCCGGCAGGAAAAAGAGATTTTCTCTTCTCCAAATCGTCTACATCGGCGCTGGGGACCACCCAGCCGCCTCTACAATGGGTAGAGTGGTTCTTTGCCGAGGGTGAAGCGGCCGGGGTGTCACTGTACTCACCATCTAGCGCCGAGGATCAGAATGAGTAAAGGCACACCTTTCCCCCTCCTATATGCCTTCCTGGCGGGCACAGGGACCACTTACTTTACCTTCCCTTGATCACACGGCCCAAGCACTGTGTGCCTGGAACAGGGCTGCCAGGGCCTGAAGCTAACTTCTCACGTCTGGTGTCAAAGTTGAAAAAAGGCGAGCTATACTTCTCATCCTTTGTGTCGATGACGCAGTGCTTAACTGATGGAATATAGAGCACCTTTATTTTCACAAACTTTGAGAAATTTCTTCAGAGTAAGATAACTCACGTCATAATCGTAGGAACATCAAAAAAATGCCTGTTATACATATCATACCTTGATCTTTAGCATTCGGGGAAGCACAAAGAATTCTTTCAGGAAAATATTAGATATCCACAATACGAAACTTTTTTTACTTCAACTAAAAGCGTTTTCTCTCACACGGCACCCTCGTAATTTCCAGTTCAAATAAAAGTTGTCATGCAGAAATCGTAGGTCCGGTCATGAACATTTACGTACAGCATTTCACAAAGCTAGCCTCAAATCCTTGCTCATTCGCATAACTGCCAGCATACCGAAAGCGAAGTATCCATATGCTTATCATCACGAGGTCACGGTATAGTTTTTTTTAAGTGTAAAAATCACCCCCCCCCCCAACCCGGCTAGGATTCAGAGCTCTGTGTTGGTGCTTATGCCACGTCAAATTTCGCATGGCTGCTATATCAACACAGTCGATTTGGTCAAAAGTCATTAAGGAGCGAATAACATGGGCATTTTTTCCTTGTACGTATATCAGATGGGCAAAGGACATAACTGTTTTTTTCCTAGTGATATGAACGACCATCTTGCTATTAGCGCAGCTCGGGATATGGCTGCCACCACGTTGCGTAACAATGTTGCCACATGTGATAACGTTGCATTGCGAAATGCCACCCGATGCGTCAGACGTCAGACTGGCAACGCACAGCGCCAGTGATTACATACTTCAGATAAAAAGATAACATCTCTGTATACGTCATGTGTTTTATACGTATGACTCTTGTTCTTGGAACAAATACAAAATAATTCCAAAACACAAAAGACAAGTATTAAAAAATGTCTCAATGTATCTGACATACCACAAACCAATTTCGACACTTTAGCCCTGTATCATTGGTAATACTATTTGAAGTGCCACTTACACGTAGCAACAAAAATCTCTGTACGTCACTGCTAGCCCTACAAACACTTTGTGTGATCAAGTCACGGTACGTGAAAAGTTCTTTCGCCTTGTGCTACAGAAGGCCCTTGGACACGTGATATATCTCAATACGTAATTAGGAGTCGGGATACCTCAGTCAGGATTATGACTAGGCTACTGACTCAACGACCGGGCGATGGGAGTTCGATTCCCGCCAAGAGCAAGGGTTTTCTCTTCTCCACAACGTCCAGAACGATTCTAATGCCCACCCAAATTCTGTCCAATGGGTTACGGGGCCATTTCTTCTAGGTTTAGGTGCCCGGGGCGAGAAGCCGACTACAGTCTTCCCTCTACTGACGAAATTAAGAATACATTGTGACCTTCAACCCCTCCCCCCCACCACCACCACCACATGTATTCATGACGTGATGTCTAATTTAAGCAGCTACAACTGTGCTTTCAGCTAAGTACGTAGTGTTTCACGGTTATATAAATTTACATTTTTATCGGGTTGGTTTACCACAGATAAGAATTTGGGTGGTAATCTCTTCTGTCAAACATGTAATTTCTACAAAGATCAATTTCACACGTGAACATGGAGTACTTTCACAATAATTTATACCAATGCAAATGTCGTGTAAATGCAACTCAGTGCCCCAGACAACAGACCTAGGTTCGGTATTCGGTCTGTCCACATCATGCTTTCATTAGCCTCAGCATAACAAAGGAGAAACGCATTTCCTCCAATTCTGAGATCATCGCGAGAACTGAACGCTAGATTACATGAACACCTGACAGAACGAACTGGTCATCAATCCTCAATGAAAGCTGTTAATTAATCACAAAATAAAGTTGTAAAATTCCAAGTCTTCAGCAAAACATAAATTACATTTGTGACGTTTCAAACAAATTATCAAACCGTTACACCGAAAATGAGAAATGGATTACATATGTGAACTCTTTGAGCTATCAAAACATGGTCGACTCGTCACCTGCTATCAGAAACTTGGTTTTTGTGTTATAAATTGTAAGGCAGGAAGGTCCATCAACATGCAAACGTTTGTGCTTATTCTTTAGAGGTAGTATGCATATTTTCTATATGTAATTACGACATTTTAGTTCATTAATGTTCCCTTGAAATGTTGCCATTCAGAATTCTTAAATAAATCCTTTATACATTTGCTAAAGCTCTTTAGATTAGGAATCAGCTCGTGGTTATGCAAATAGACCGCCCATCGCTGTATGCCGTTTGTACGATTCGATTTCGCAAGACAATCCGTTCAAGGTGTCCACTATCCAAGTCTGCACATGCCATAAACCGCACTGGCACCATTGTGATCAGCAACTATTCTACCATCGTTAGAAATCCCTTCCTGGTATCAGTGTAACTACATTGTAGAAATAAATTAAGTGATGTCGTTACCGAACAGCCAGCGGTAGGTGACATGTTTGACAATTACCTGTTGCGGAATGAAGGTCTGCCATGACGCAGCGTGCAGGTCCGATGATAAACTATCTCCGACGCGTAGTAGGACAATATATTTATGTCATACACAGGGCGATAATGCGCTCTCTATAATCATTAAGCCCGACCTGGAAAGCGATGCTGCTGCCAATGTCATCAAGCGAGGCCAGATTTTTACCGCCTTCTGGGACATAACGCCGTGAAGACGGCTAAATATTTTGAGCGTTCCCCGCAACTTTGGTAACCGTCTACCAGACTACATGGCATCACATCCCAGAAGACGGGAAATGTCAGTCACCTGCGTGAAAAAAGAAAAACATGACTAGAAAATAAATTGTGTTTCAGAAAGGATTACTTTTAGATAGAAATATTTCACGTTATTTGCTATATATCTTTCCTTGAACTCAATATTCATTCAATCGGGCGCAGTGGTAGTATACGATCGCTGGGTAATTCTGCCGTTGCTTGGAAATGGAAACAGAGAAGTTCAATTTGTACAGGCCACTCCCTTTACCCCTCTAAAGAAATAAAAGCCAGTCGTCCAGAGCTATCCCAGGAAGCAACACAATAACAATAATAATAATAAACTAACCATTCATGGACAGCATCACCTACGGCAGATGTACATTGCTTTAATGTTCCCAGAAAACAGGGAGGATGAGACCTGATGCAGATAGAAGCAGCCCATGCAGTAGAAATTACAAAACTGCTGGAATATGTGGACAGGAAGGAAGACTCACTAATACAGGTTGTCGGAACACACCAACACAACATCGGCTCAGCAGTGTTACAAAAGAAAGATGGCAAGCGAAGCGGATGCACGGACAATTGCCATGTAACTTAGATGAAAAGCTGGTGGATATTGAACAGTCACATCGCTGGCTAAAATCTGGCGACATCAAGGGAGAAACAGAAAGTACAATAGTGGCAGCTCAAGACCAAGCAATTAGCACAAACTATTTTAAGAATAAAATTTTGAAGGAAGAAACCGAGAGTAAATGCCGGTTATGCAAACAACATGAATAAACTATTGACCACGTAACCTCGGTATGCCCCATTTTGGCGAAGAACTATTACTTAATGAGACACGATAAAGTTTGTGCACATTTGCATTACCCAAAATGCAAACCTTAGGTATTGAAACCACAGACAAATGGTACACACACATGCCCAAGCCAATATATGAAGAGGGAGATGTCACAGTGTTGTGGAATCAAGCAGTACACCCAGACAGAGAAGTTAAAGCAAATAGGTCCGATATAATAATTAAAAACAAAAAAAAGAGAAAACATGCACACTGATAGATGTGGCAATACCCTCAGACAGAAATGTCGTGCTAAAGGAAGCGGAAAAGAAGTTAAAATACAAGAGTTTAAGTATAGATATACAACGAATGTGGAACCTGAAATGTACGATTATACCAGTAATAATTGGAGCCACTGGAACATTAACGAGAAGCTTAAGGAACAATTTGGAAGATATACCTGGAAAACATTCGATAGATTCACTATAAAAGACAGCTATACTTGGAACATCACACATAATACGGAAAGTACTGCAGTGTGAAGCTTGAAGCCTGAGCAGTGGGAATCACCGCTGGTTCAAGAGAAGTACCTGGAAGAAAAGGCCTGTGACAGGAGACAATAATAATAATAATAATAATAATACGTAAGAAAGGAAAATAAATTCACCCACAAAATTTCGTACTTGACTTCAACTGGGCAATAAAAGAGCTCAAACAAGGGAAAACACTCAATACCTGGGGAGTGAAGAGAGTGAGGGCACACATAGCCAAAGAAAGAAAAATTGAAGAAGGAATATACCAGGAGATTAAGAATGATACTGAAATCGGAGTTGAATGCCAACAACAGAATTACAGCTATTGAAGCATTAGCCATCCCAATATTAGGATACAGTTTTTGTATCATTAATTGGAGATTAAAAGAAACAAGAAAAGATGAAAGGAAAACTAGAAAGATACCGACAATGTATAAAGTGTATCACCCACAAGCTGAAATACAGAGGATATAAGTAAAAAAGGAAAGGAGACAGAGGCCTGCTACAAACTGGAGACGTAAAGCGGAAGTAATTAATTCTGCAGAACATGGTGAAGGTAAAGTGATACCGTTACAGGCCCGGTGTGGCCCAGTGGGTAGGTAGAGGTATAGCTCTACTCTTCCATGACCGCGGCACTAGAAGGAGGTGAGTGGTCAGCAGCACGCCCCGGCCGCACTTTACCCATTGTACAGGAGGTTGGGTGGGCCCCAGGGCCGGTCTGGACGGGCGGAAAATCTCGTCCCCACCGGGATTCGTTCCCGGACCGTCCAGCCCTTAGTCAGTCGCTATACCGACTGAGCTACCCGGCCCAAAATTCTGCAGAACATATGAACACAAAATATAAAGAGAACAGTTTGTAAGTATTGTTAAAAGTCATGAAAGCAATCAACCAAATATTAATTCAACAATTAAAATGGCAGCAAAGTTTGCAGAATTAAATCAAATATGAAAAGTGACATAAAAAAGGAGGACATTCAACACATAACAGTAAGAATCTGCGAGTCCTTAAAGAAAAAGTGGGAAACCAAGGTAATGCATGGCCAGTATGTTAGAAGTATAGACAGACAGCTTAGCAGCGAAGAAGACACGTTCCTATGGCTGTCGAGGGGAGACGTGAAAGGAGGAACAGAAAGTGAAATAGTAGCAGCACAAGATGAGGCATTGCAAACCAAATATCATGCGATATGCGACAAAAATATTAGAACAGAAACAGATAGCAAATGCAGACTTTGTAAACAATTAGATGAGACAGTGGAACACGTGGTATCAGAATGCCCAATACTGGCAAGAGAACAATACATAAAGAGACATGACAGAATATGTGCTCAACCACACTTTAATATACGCCAGGAAAATTGGGTTAAATCATTGATATGACCATGTACCAAAATCAGTCAAAACAAGTCATGAATGTAAGGTTACCACAATGTGGAATCAACTAGTGCACGACCATCAGACAGACCCATCCCTAACAATAAACTGGACATCATAATCCATGATAATGAAAAGGAACATGTATGTTAATAGATGCTGCAATTTCAGAAGACAGAAATGTGATTAAGAAAGAAGCTGAGAAGATTCTAAAATATAAAGACCTTATAACAGAAATTCAGTGCATGTGGAATGTGAAAGCAAAAGTGATACCAGTAAAAACAGGGACAACTAGAATCATCTGAAAATAATTCAGACAGTACCTGAGCAACATACCGGGACAGCACGACATCAAGGAACTACAAAAAACAGTCATACTGGGCACTGCAGACATTCTTCGGAAAGTACTAATGTATAAGTACACAACATATTTAACATGCGAAATAACATTAGATCTAGCACAAATTGTACATACAGAACAGCTGCAACAATGAATACCCTAGAAACATAGTTTGTTTCAGATATACAATTACGAGGTGGTGCTGATAAGTCCTTAGCCCGACCAGGAAGGAAACAAGCTACAGCGACCAAACTCGGGATTTATTCAACATACTCCCCACGAAGCTCAACAAATTTCTTAACCCGTTGCTCTAACCTCTGTAAACCACTCAAAAAAAATCAGAAGGTTGTCCGTCCAACCAGGTCTCCGCGGCAGCAATGACCTCTGCGTCGGACGAAAAATGGCGACCTTTCAATTGTTTTTTCAGTCCAGGGAACAGGT
>Ga0123352_10007859_pt1 | contig 16527 bp, 12 predicted proteins | sample TergutLab28metaG_FD_89700 | JGI IMG/M metagenome (GOLD analysis project Ga0123352, IMG submission 89700) | Labiotermes labralis P1 segment gut microbial communities from Petit-Saut dam, French Guiana - Lab288 P1 | ecosystem: Host-associated > Arthropoda: Insects > Digestive system > Gut ... | reverse complement strand
ATACGATACCTGACAATATTCACATGGATCTCCTGAAGCAAGCGGTCTGAAGAAATAAGTGCATTTGATTTCCGTATGTCTATTTATCTAGATTCACTGTGGCAGCCAATTGAGAAATGTACAGTATTTCTGATGTAAGTAGGGACAGATTCTGTAAACCATGTATTTCATGGAACTGTTTAAAAAGACAAGTCTAGATTGCAGAACGCGTTGCGCACGGAAAGATGCTGGCGCTCCCGTTAGTTGCCTGCAGTCACACTCGTTGCGTGGCAGCACTGTGGCAATGTTCGATCAGAAGACGAGCGGTCGGCGCGCTTGTCGGTCGGTTGTGGTGCGAAGCATGGAGCAGGCCGCTGTTTGACTGTCAGTACCGCACCTCGCAGGTTGTCCCTAACCACTGCTCCTACACCGGGCACTTTACGATTTCTGTTTCAAATCTTAATGCTTTAGTGTTACTGTCACATTCATGAGCGTTTGTCGTGAATGTGTTTTTGTGATTTGTTAGTCTTGTGTAAATATATGTACGTGTGTAATTGGATCAAGGTCACTAACTGCATTAATACTCGTGTGTATTATACAGTAGCTGCCGAGTGAAAATGTTACTTATTTGCCTGTAACAACTCAAAATTAGCTGTTATAGGACACCATATTAGAAGTGGTTACAAGTTTATTTTTTTTTTATTTTGAGCTCACTTCCTCTTTGTATATTTTACCAAAGCACTAATAAAAGCCGCGCCATATATTCCTTGCTTGGTTTGTGCATTTCTTTAGTGGTAAGAGTCACAGGAATATTTTTTGTTGGCTGCTGTACGTCAAAGTATCTCCATCGACACTTCGCCACCCCTATCCGCGACACCAACCTTTTGTCTGTACATGGAAGCGTTTTATTTGTCCCTTTCCTGTTGAATGACCAGTGGTTAGCTCGCATGTGGAACAAAAGTGCCCCTGGCTTGTTATGCTGTGTTTCATGCAAGGCAATTTCGTCAGCAAATGTGATGGCGATGACAGTAAGAAACAAAAGCGAGCTCTCAAGAAGAGGTAAGTCAACAAACGTTGTAGACCCTTTTGGGAGGCTAAAAGTCTAGATGCTGTTTTATGTTAGAGAATAATGAACGTAAAAATTAAAATTCTCATTTTGCACGTCAGCTAGGCGTATGGCGGACTGAGGTACAGCGCAATTCATTCTTAATCTCAGCACTAGATAGAGGTGAGTTATAAACCCACGCCCGTTTGGGGCAGTGCAGCGCCGAGCCCCCCTCGGGGCCGGTCTGAACGTTTTGCGCTCTACCGAGAATCTAACATCCAGTCATTGGTCGACCGATAACTATATCGACTGAGCTGCCCCGGCTTCCTGCTGTATTAAAATTTGTGTCAGAATTTTACTGCAGTAACTAAAGGCTCAGAAATCAAATAAAAACTTTAATTGGCGACGTCTTTAATACCACAACTGCAGTTTTCTCTGCACTGTTGAATCCATGCGTGCCCTGCCTACTGCATGTGTTTGAGCTTAACTTCACAGCGCTCTCATGTCTCTGGAAAGGTATAACAGAAAAAAAGTTCTCGCAACATTTTTCTCATTCAGTTGATTTAAATTTTCAAAATCAGTGGCTGTAACGCGTGTCAGGATTAAACAGTTCGGATATTTAGCTCTGCACACAGACTGCCTGATTGCCATCGATAACAAACACATCTTTTGTGTTTGCAGTAAATGTGTGGGTTAAATTAAACAGGTGAAAATTCGTTACTGTTAACTTCAATGCTAGATATATTTTTGTATAAAACTTCACGTGATGTATGAACGGTGGAGCGCCGCGGTTTTATTGGCACGTAAACCCTTTTAAATGGAAGTGTGAAAGGGAAGAACTCCGTGACTACCAACTGGCTATGTTGAAGTGTAAAAAGTACGAGTGTGCTGGAGATCAAACAAGTAGAGGGGGTGGGGGGGAGGCAATGTGCGTGCAACATGACATTGAAGCGCGTTCGCGTAACTGTTATTGCCATGGAAAAGCAGCAAGTATTAAATATTATGAGTGTGTCTACCTTATTGCAGCTTTTTTCTGCACTGTAGTATATTGTAACACGTGGCCTGTCTGACTGTACCGTATTTGGCCACGTCATCCCTTAAGCGCTACGATTTCCGGGAAAAAGTTATTGAACATAAAATTGTGTTTTGACTTCCTCTTCAACACGTGTCCTCTTCAACACGTGTCCGAAACATTTGTCATTGTAAGAAGAAATGAGCGAGTTATTACTACATATGTGAGCAGATCGTCATGGAACGTAACTGTGATTTTTGTCAGATTTTAATGAAACTTGAATTTTCTCAACAGATGTTCGAAAAATCCACAAGTCTCAAGTTTCGTGAAAATCGAGTGTACTGGAAACCTATTTGTTGCATGCGGACAGACAGACAGACAAACGGACAGAAGTGACGAAGCTAATAATTGCTTTCGGAAATTTTTTATAACGCGCCTAATGGGATAGATGCGAGATAGTGCATTATGCTGTCCTACCCTCCGCCTGGTGTGGCGTCACGAATGTAATGAAGGTTTGATGCTTGGTATTTGTGACGAGCCTGTGTGAACACTATTATTTTGATTTGAATTAATCGTTTCCGATTGTACGTTAATGTCTGTATCCCCCCCCCCCCAGCACAATAGCGCCTAGTGCTCCAGAGCGTCCTCATTATCGAGGCTTCACGATCACACTCAGACACACCGCAATCGGTGGAACTCCTCTGGACGATGAATCAGCACGAGGCAGTGACCTGTATCTGACAACAGACAACCATTCCGTCGGCGGGGTTTGAACCCGCGCTCCCAACAAGTGAACGGTCGAAAGCCGACGCCTTAGATCGCGCGACCACTGGGATCGGCCGCGACAGACTTTCCTATCACCATTACGTACACAGCGGGGACATCCCAGCCCGCTGCCGGTGCTCTTAGACGGATGTAAGCGGCCGCTACTCTATTCTGTCCACTCACCTCCATACGCGTGTTTTTGCGAGTTTAATAATTCGTGTAGCTTCACCGCCTTTGTCTCACACTTCGTGGCAGGACAAATTCTTGTGACAGTTCGTTTTTCCCCCATCATTGTAGCAGCGTTCCCATTCCTACTGGCAGAAATCTGTGGCTGTCAGTTTTATACCCGCTGTCTGCACTTTCACTTGACCGACTGTAAATGACACACATTGTGATGCTGCACTTATATTTCATGCTGACCTTTTTTTTACGAACTTTTTGCATCTGGACGTGAATTTTATAACGTGAGGTTCTGCTCATAAATCCGTATTTATTTGATGGATTTGAGTGACAATTGATTCCTGCCGAAACAGGTTTTTGTGACGGGTTTCCTCATTCATGCTCTCCGATGTGCTCTGTGAACGCCAGGATATCTTAAAATAGGTCACAAGCGCTTCCGTCTCTGGTGGGTCGAACTCACAATTCATAATGAGCATTACCACGGACTATAAATAGCTACAGCGTAGGCAATTACGATACTATGTTTCTCTCATTGTGTGTAACCCGAAGGTTCATCTACCTTTCCCGCCAGGAACGGATTTCGTTTCCTAACCGAAGCCAGATGAATCCACTCCACACACCCTCTGTTTAATGTCCATCTGAACTTTGTACTGTCGTGCTTGTGGGCCTTCCAGCTTGTCTCTTCCATTGAATTTTCGACGAAGGCTTTGTAGGATTTGCCCAAAATACAACTAACTACACTCAGTGGGGCAGATTTCCCATGTGAGACTGATAGTCGCTCAGCACGTCGACAGCCTCCCTGTATTGTGCATTATAATTCAACCTGCTCTCACATCTCTACTCTTACCCTTAAATATCTGTCAGCGCCATATTCTCAAACACTCTCGGCATATTTTGTTCCATAAATGGAGGGACAATTTTTCACATTCTTACAGAGCAGCAGACAAACTTATTCTTCCCTGTGTTTTTATCTTTGTGTATTTAGTTAGCGAAGAGAAAGAATAAGATTTTTGGCTGAATAGCAGCAGACCTTTCTCGAATTTCATTTGCCCTGAATTTCTTTGTGCCTGCAATTTTGATCTGTTAATATCATTCCTAAATGTTTGAAACTTGCAACATTGTTCAAGAATTCATTTACTGTGTTGTGTTTTTATTTCATTTGAATATCATTCACGAAGGAAGAACATAACAGAGTGTATCTGGAAGCAGTGAAAGGGGAAATAGAGTTTGATGAGGGGAGGCGAGTAGAACGCCAGTTGGGCCATCGTATCTGCTATAACTCTCGCGCATTTCCTTTGTTGCTGTTATGTTTTAAGTCACTGCGTTTAAAAAATGTCTCTGTAGAGCAGAGAGAGCCTTCGTTTGCAATACTGTTGCACACTTACCTACATATATGTCATTGAAAAACTGTCGAAAATTTCCCAGTGTCGTGCCGTTTATAAAAATATACAGAATAATGTCAAAATATCGAATCCGAAGTTTCTTTTTTGGTTAAATTTAAAATATGAAAACCTGTCTTTTTTCGATGGTGTTTGTTTACATTAAATAGGAATGTAAATATCGGAAATAAGGGTTGTTCTTATAGTGATAATCTCCATGCAATGTAAAACGTTCCCTACGCAGTGTCTGTCTGTGCGCACAAAATGATGGGGGCTGTGATTTTGGAGGAAGTAGGTTTCTCCTTTACGTTGATATAATCCTGATGCTATCGTTCATCGATTTAACAGAACAAGATAAAATTTTAGACAATTCGCATTTCTTGAGAGAATTGCAATATAATATTCGAAGAGAATCTGCCAACATTTCAAGACAAGCCTTCCGTTGTGTGTCGAAAAATATTTTCAGAATACGATAGGCCCACACTGAAGCTGCAGGCTGCTACTTCGATACCATACTTTTAATTCCGACAACAATTCCAACTCCAAGGGTAAAACGGGCTGTAAATTTTTGGGGGGGGGGGGTGCAGTTTTCGTATAACATACTTCCGCAACGGCAGCGGCGCCGCGGCAAAATATGATTTAGTCGCTCTGTGTGTTTGGTTTTCTCAACATTTGCGTCTGGTCGAACACCCTTACTAGCCAGTAACTGGCCTTCTCTGTTTTTGTACTATGTTTATTTTTTCGGTGGAAAAAATAACCTACAATTATCAGCGTAGACCAAAAACTGTGTTTTATAGTTCAGTTTCAGTCCATTCTCGCTTCCTGGACCATCCTATTGCCATACCATAAAGCAATGGTGCTAAAACATCTCCTAGTTTCGGACCACTGCGAATAGTAAGTGAATCAGCTTAACGATACCTATCCGAATTACACAATTATTAACGTAAAAATTGAACATCTATGAACCAGACTCAGCCAGAATATTAGTACAGGCTGCTTACTAAATGAATCATAGGCTGTCTCGAATTTTGTAAATAATTTATGTAATGCCGCGTTCCCTTCTCATTGTTATAGCCAAGGGGCCTTCGAGTATCCATACGACGTTTCGGGTCCCAATATGTAGTTTCTTTTGGAAGCGACATTGTTGATGATAGAGGAAAGAGCAGCCTTTATTGGTCATGTTGCATGACGGTTGTAGCGGAAAGACCGGGAGTGTAGTGTGGACCTTTTCAGGTGTCACTAGAACATGTGCAGTTGCGAACACGCATATTGTTTCCTGACAAATTAAACATTTTGGACCCAAATATTTTGAGTGGTTTGTGGTTTTACATTGAAACTGTACCTCAAGGACGGTAATCGGGTAACTAATTCTTCCTGTGAACCACTTGGCTGCAGAAAAGGAAGGGACCGCCAACCCCGCTCCGTTGGTCTTTCTATTGATTTTCCTCCTCTTTTGGACAGTATTCAAAATGCTGGAGAAGTCGGTTGATTCCAATGTTAGCGTATCTCATCTGGGTTGCTTTAGACCTAGTGGGACATCTTCTTTCCTGCATTAGGATCCTACTGACATACTGCAGACAGCTGAATTTTTAGTCTCATCCATCCGTTTCTGGCTCAACCATTGACAAGGATACACGTCATTGGTCTGTTTACAAACAGTGCTTGTTTTGTTTTACGATACTTGTTGGCTGTGGATGTAAGGGGATATGCAAGAGAGTGGCCACGGTTATATTTTGCACTTGTTAAGCGTTTTATTGTCGGACTCTGTGGGAAGTTCTCCGTTAGAATATGCGTTTTGTTGCCCGGAACCAAAACAATTGCGTTGTTGTGCGTGTTTTCTGTTTCTCTCAAAGAACAAGACCGGCAATGTACTGTACGTATAACGTAACATTGAGGCGCGTTCGTTCACCCGTTGTTGTAGAGGAAAAGCACTAAGTATTGCATATTCTGAGTGTGTGTCTGTAGCCTTAGTTGTCCCTCATGCACCGGGCGTGCGCCATATTGTCATCTGTGGCCTGTCCGGCTCTACATTATTTTTCCACATTATCCCATAAACGACACGATTTTCGAAAAGAAAAATTTATTGAAAGTAAAATGTGTCTTTTGATTTTTCTACAACTTTTGTCTGAAATATTTTCTCATAGTAAGAAGAAATGGGCAAGATAGATTGAAAATGTATATTGATCATCATGTAAATTACTCGTTATTCTTGTAAGATTTTAATGAAACTTTGAATGTTCACGACAGATTTTAGGAAAATACTCAAATATCAAATTTAGTGAAAATCAGCCCAGAGGGAGCCGAGTTACTAATGCGGACACGACAAGCTGGTAATTGCTTTTCACAATTTTGCGAACGCGCCTAAAAATGTTCCCCAGTCGATATGCCATCAGGTGATGGCCGCCAGTGAAATGAGAGTGCAGGTGCTTTGCCCATACCACACGATGTTAAGCTCCAAAAAATAAATTGGATGCTGATCGCAGCACTTGCACGTTCGAATTCTCGTACTGGCTTGAACGTTGCAGTTCTGGATTTTACTTCCACTTTGGACGAGTGTGTTCTATTTCCTGTGTTGTATGACGACAAAATAAAATATGGAAGGTTTCAACACGTTTGTTGAACGCTGCCATGACGAAACTTTGAGGCATCTTGTTAATCCCAGCACTGCTATTGCTTCACTTTGATTCTTTGCTAGTGGGCAGAGCGCTTAGCCTGTAAGCATGGCCCTCACTGCCAGCGACACAACCACTATTGGTGTTGTTCAGACTTAGTTTTAATACGAGTTGTGCTTGGCTTATTCCGTGGTTGTTTTGATTAATAATTGTTTTAAGTAATATGCGTTTTTCGCCGCTGTAAAGTGGCTCTTCCTCTACGAAGGATAAGACAACTCAACAGTGACAGTAATTACTGTAACGAAAATGGCAACTGCAATAGCCATTTGTCCTGTCAAGCGTACCGAAATTAAATTCGTGTGTGTTTCAGTTATTACGGAGTGTAAAATTAGAAGATATTGTGAAGCCAAACCTAAGTTATTTTCAACAGCTTTAACCGTCCTATTCATCGGTACAATTTAAGAAAATGCAGTCACGTCATCCTGTCCAATGGAAGGACGACAGTTGTGCTTGCATTCTGTCAGCAAGCGAAAGAATCCGTGGCTTCGGTATGGGTGGATGAGGTATTAGCTAAACAGACACCTCTAAGGGGTTCAGAAAAAATGAAATTTTCTAGCGGAAGCTCTAACTCCAGCGTTATTTCTTCCGTTCAACAAATCTCACTGTCACTTACATACTTGCTTCCTGCATGGAGCAGAGTCCTCCTTGAGAAGCTAACCAGTTCTCAGCTAGACAAGAAATACCCCGTCTTTTAGGTAACTTTACCACACCAAAAAACCTCGTCGTTAAGAGCACGATGTTCCCGCACCGAAACATTCGTAAGTACACCAGGAACTCTCCTGATAGGAAGATTGATCACATATTCATAGACAGGAGATGGCAGTCGAGTACACTAGATATACGATCTTTCAGGGGAGCTGACTGTGATACTGGTCACTACCTGGTGGTTGCAAATTTAGGGAAAGCCTGGCAGTAAGTAAAAACCATTTCTCTCAGCTATTGAATGTACATGGATTTATTGATGTTAGGCAGACAGAAATACATACAGCAGAGCCGCTCGTGCCTGAGCCAAGTGCCTTGAAATTTGAGGTAGCTGTTGAATGATAAAAAGACACAAATCAGCAGGTACTGATCAAATCCCAGTAGAACTGATTAAAGCAGGGGGCAGAAATATTTGCTCTGCGATCCATAAACGTATTAATTTTATTGGAATAAGGAGGAATTGCCGGAGGAGTGGAAGCAGTTGATCACTGTACCTATCTATAGGAAGGGCGATAAAACAGACTGCAGTTATTATAGGGGCATATCACTTCGCCAACTACGTACCAAATTTTATCCAACATTCTGCTCTCAAGTTTAACTCCATGTGCAGAGGAAATTATTGGGGATCATCAATGTGGATTTCGACGAAAGAAGTTTACTGATCTTTTACTCTGCATTCGTCAAACACTTAAAAAAATGGGAACACAACGAAGCAGTGCATCATCTATTTATAAACTTAAAAGAAAGCTTATGATTCATTTAGAAGGAAGTCTTGTGTAATATTCCCATTGGTTTGGTATCCTCATGGAACTGGTCAGGCTAATAAAAATTTGTAGCAGAGTCCGGGTATGCAAGCATTTGTCTGACATATTCCTATTAAGAATAGTTTGAGAGAAGGAGATGCCTTATCGTCACTGCTTTTCAACCATTCTGTAGAGAATAACATTAGGAGGGGTCTGTTAGAAATTATATAGTACACATCAGCTTGTGGTTTATGCTGATGATGTAAATATATTGGGCGGAAGCTGCATAGTAAAAACAAACACAGAAGCTTTAGTAGTTGCTAGTAGGGAGAATGGACTGGAAGTAATTGCTGATAAATCTAAGGACATGGTCATGTGTCGAGATCAGAATGCAGAACCAAGTCACAATATAACGTATAATAATAAATCCTCTGAAAAAGTGGAAGAGTCAAATATTTTGGAACAACCTTAACAAATCAAAATTCTATTCAGGATTAAATTAAGAGCTGACTGGAATCAGGGAATGCTTGCTATCTTTCGGTGCAGAATGTTTTATCTTCCACTTTGCTATCCAAAAATATAAAGATTAAGATACACAGAAATATAACTCTGCCTGTTGTTTTGTACGGGTGTGAAACTTGGTCGCTGACGTTGAGAGGGGAACGTAGGCTGAGGGTGTTGGAGAATAGGGTGCAGAGGAGAATATTTGGGCCTAAAAGGGGCGAGGCGATAGGGGATTGGAGAAAACCACATAATGAGGAACTTAATGATCTGTACTCCTCACCCAATATTGTTCGGGTGATCAAATCGAGATGAGATGGGCGGGACATGTAGCACTTATGGTGAGAGGAGAGGTGTATACAGGATTTTGGTGGGGAAACCTGAGGGAAAGTCACCACATGGAAAACCCAGGCATAGATGGGAGGTTAATATTAAGATGGATCATCAGGAAGTGGGAAGGGGGCCCTTGGGCTGAATTGATTTGTCTCAGGATAGGGACAGGTGGCGGGCACTTGTGAATGCGGTAATGAACCTTCGGGTTCCATAAAATGCGGGAATTTTCTAGAATAGCTGACAACCGGTTTGCTTCTCCAGAAGGACGCTGTTCCCTGCAGTAAGTAACACCGTTATCATTACTATCCTGATGTATATTCTCATTCACAATTGTCTGTTGAAAATGTTCTCTCCACTTTTGCATTAAACTGTCCTAACAGAATTTTCATTTGGTACGTAGGAAAATGATAAAAAAAACTTCTCTAATTCCTTATAAAAACTGTCTTTAGAGTCATCACTCTTCTCCTCACTTGGTGCATGCACATTCGGAACAATGATATTACACCAGCGACCTCTCAGAACTATATATGACACCCTATCGCTAACAAACTCTACTGTCTTAACTGCTGATGCTATTGTGTGGTGCACAAAAAATCCTGTTCCCAATTGGTGATTTTCTTTTCCTTTTCCATATTAAAAAATATATAATCCCTGCTCATACAGTGCCACCCTTGTGCCACCTAACCTCCTGTACACCCACCAAATCTAATTTATACTTCGCTAATTCCCTGGCTGCTGTTGTAAGGGAACCTGACCTATACATCCTCCTTATTTTCAATGTACTCATGTCCCTTCTCCATTGCTTAGTTCCATTCCCACTCTCACATACATTTATTGTGTGTGGTGTGTGTAGTTCAACATTTTTGGAGCTGCTGTTGACCTACTTTTCCAGTGTGGCGCGCTGGAAATCTGCCCGTATGTACCGACGAGTCAGATAGTACTGACATCGTACAAATGGGCTTGTTTGTGCGACATTTAAACGGCCACTGATTTCATGAGCACTGTGATAAATTCTGCAATGAAAATCTTCAGATTCCCGTCATTGACATAACATTTTTACTCTTCTGAAGATTCCGCGGAGATCTGTGCCCTGAGCACCGCGATCTCTTGGGACACAGTGATGTCCGCTGACTGATTAAGGGTAATGATCTCGGAGATAAAGCCACTTAATTACTATAACTTTAGTCTTACAAAAACGCTACGAAACTGAAACCGTTACGTTAGGTTCGTGTCTGTGTGGCTGATGTGTGTAATGTTTCTGCGACTGAGTATGTACAGTGAGCAGTCACAAAGAAAAGCTAAAGATATTTCCGATCTCTTTGAAGAAAAAAAGAGCTTTTTAACTTTTAATGTGTACAGTGAATTCGTGATGTTTTCCTAGAATCAGGATGACGTATTGTTTAAATTTGGACAACTTCTTCCTGGAATTGACAGAGGACGACTAAAATAAGATGTCTCTGATCTGCGGTCGTCATCATAAATTTAAGAACAGTTCATATGTGTAGTTCCAGTGACGTTTTGGACTGACATGTTTTAAAGAATTCCCAAATGTGAGGGGCCATGCTGTTAACCTCGGCTGGATCCGCATGTGTTCGGGAATCTGTTTGTTAAGACACGAATGCAAATGCAACTCAGTGCAGTTCATGTCACATACACAGTTTGCAGCTCCGTCCTTCCCAAACTGTCGCACGTACCAAATACGTATCGACGTTTTCGATGATGGCATCTTGTGATATGTTTCTCTGAAACGTCTTTGTATCCGATTTCGTTTCGACAAACCACTCTACGCACTGTACCTTCTCCAACGGGATCGTAGCGACTTAGCCGATGAGTCGCCCACTCGTACATACAGAAGCAACGCGGTCTCCAACAAGGATTACTGCGTCCACCAGGTACTCGCAACACTTCGTAGCCGTCACACCTCCCACTGGTGGCTCCCCCATCTGATGGTGATATTTTCAAGCACAAGCTCCATATCAAACGTTGCCACTTGTGTGGTAAAAAATATTTGCTGCGCCTTAAGTAGTGACCCTCGTTTCTATGCTGTGTAATTAAATCACCGAAAACGTCTGAGGCTTGTAAGTTTCGGGTATTCTCCAACAAATTAGTCGGAATTACCTGCGTCGCCCGGCCACGGAAATAGAGCCGTTTGAATGGTTGTTCCTGTAGGGTTTCCCTGTGCCTCTGTCAGCCCGACTGCTGTGCATGATTCAGCGTGCCTGGTCCGACCGTACTGAACTGCTCTGCGCTATTCCTTTGGGTGAATTTACTGGTTAGCGCGCCTTGCACAGTTTGTGGACATTAATGTGTACCGCTGTTGCTGGACGTAGCAGAAATGACGGATTTACTGCTGTCATGCGGCGCAACGACGGAGATTGCAGTTGGGTCAACCATTAAATGAAGCACGTTTTCGTAATCGGCGCCTTCCATACCTCAACAGGTCCGTGTCTGTTGATCGATTACTAAGACAGACCGGTTTGTTCAAATATGTTTGTTGAGAGGGGAGTGATTAACCGCACTCCGAGGTTTGAAGAAGCGGTCTTGAATATGTTTCCTGGCACGCCTTCGACCAGCACACGTCGAGATTGGCACGCCGTGCAAGCATGTCAGACTGCCGTTTTGCAAGGCGCGCATTAGCAGTCCCTGCACCCGTATCATTGGCAAAAATTTCAGGGAGTGGTTTCAGCTGTATTCTCCACATGATAGGAGTTTTGCCAATTGTTTCTGCCTTGGTTCCTTAGAATTGTTCTGTGCACAGACGGGGTGCCTTTTATCGGGAGTTGTCAAAAGCCCTGTGAGGGCAGACAGCGACCCAAAAACCGCAGTGGAACACGGCCAACGGCAAAGATTTGCTATCAATGTCCGGTGTGATCTTCATGTTTTTGTAAGAGGCCACTGCGCCCTTCCTGTACGCTGGACAGGACCTGTCTGCAGGAACTATTTGGAGCAGTAACTTGCAGAACTAAAGAGAGATGTGATTCGTGCATAACAGGGCTGCAGCTTATTTTAGCCTAGACGCGAGAGAATAGTGCCTGAATTCCATTTTTCCTACGCGGTGGATTAGGCGAAGCGGACTCTTCTTGTGGCCTGTTCTCTCACCCGACAAAAACCCTCTTGAATTTTTCGTCCGGAAACGCCTCACATGTCTCGCCTGTGAGACTTCTATCGAACAAGAAGTGATCCTCTGCTCAAGTTCCACGCCGCCTATAGCAACATGCGACGAACACCTGGTGATGCAGAGTGACTGCGACATTGAATCGTGCGTCGCTGTCTGTTGTTCGGTGGTGAAGTGAAGTCTGTGATCGTTCGCGTGTACAGCGGCTGTGGTAGTTACCGCGTTAATGCTGAGATGCTGGATTGTCTGTCTGCATAATACGTCAGTGCTACAGTTACACAATTACAATTTTCGCTTTTTATTGCGTATGCCATCTTGTCACGCTTCGAAACATGAAGAAAACCTCGCCTGCTGCCCCACTTGAAGCATACGTACGATATGACATGCATTCTGGGTATATCCTGCACCTTTTTGAGAGAGGACATGTAAGTGCTACATTTAAGGGGTGGTAACCAACCAAGTGGTACAACGCACGTCAGTGTTGAACTGCAGGCAGCGACCGAGGCGTGGGATTCGTTGCAAATGATACAGGAGCAGAAGCATTTTAGTCGCAAGCAGCTGGGTGGAGAGGTCACGCGGACAACTCGGTTGAATTTTTTCGATTACACCACGAACCGATCTGCTACCAGCTTTGTTATTTAGGTACATGCACTAGTCTATCGAATCTCTCCAACTTCACAGACAGACCTGTTAATAGTCTCAATTGAATAGCCCTGATGTACAGTTCGATACTTCGGAACCACAACTGAGGGCAGTAAGGCAAACGGTAACAGGAAACAAACCAAATAAATGCATGTGAAATTTGGAATTTTTGGAGCGGACACAGTGGATATTGCTGTGTTCTGGAATGCCACGCCGTTTGGTCTCGTAGCTGTCTTATAATATTTCGCAAGAACGTTCTGCATCCATGTGCAGGGTAGATGTCACAGCGACAAATTTAGAAGGCAGTCATCTTCGAAGGTATTAATGTCCCGTCTACAGAGAGGGAATCTTGTGTAGTTTTCAGAGCTTCTTCTTCGATAAACAAGTCAGTGACGGGTACAAGTAAAGTGCACCCTAGAGCGGGCCAAGAAGTCCCACAGGGGGAATAGTGATATAGCTCTACTCTTTCTTTAACGTCGACATTATATGGTGGTGGGTGGTTAACACCACGCTCCACCGCTTTACTCCCAGCAAAGAGAACCGGTACCCTCTTTACAGGAGTCTGGTAGGCCCTAGGTCCGGTCGAGTGCGGAAAATCTCACCTTCACTGGACCGTCCAGCCCGTAGCGAGTCGTTATACCGACTGCGATATTCCGGCCATAATGGCAAGGCCGTAGCTAATTAAAATATTAATGTTTTTGGTACATAATGCACATCACGTCACATCACGACAAGTCACATCACATCACATTCCCACAAGTCAACCAACAGTAAAAATCGGTAAAGGCATAATTGTAAATTGGCTTAATTATATTTGGAGGGGGGGAGAGCAAAATTTACAGTCCCTCTGTTCCTGTGTAAACGGGTGCCTCATGCCTCTATTCTGCCCCCCGTAAAGCGCAGGTTTTCAATTTTTTTATCTGTACACAGTCCAGAAAGTCTTCTACAAAATTCTCTATTTTTTACTTGACCATCTTCAAATCGGTGGCCAGAAAACTATTCTTAGCGAGAAAAATATCGGAGGGGTATTTGCCTCTCCCCTTGCACTCCCCCCCCCCCCAAGTTTTGCCTCTGGGTGAGGAATCTGGTTCATGCGGGCATTAACACCGCGTTGTGCCGTAAATAACTGGTGTGTGTCAGTGTTACTAATTCTGAATTGTAATAATGCCAGCCTTCCAGCTGTTACTACAGGAAGCGTGCATCAGGAATCATCTGAAGTAGTCTTATTGGTAGCATTGTGTCAGTAGAGGTACTCGTGTATCTTGTTAGTATCTTTGCCAGCACACGTGAATCTTGCCAGTAGCGTTGTGTAATTACATTTTGGTCCTTTGACGAGCGTTGTCAGTGCACTTGTGCGTGTATCTTGTCACTGGTATTGTCTCTAGCGGCAGGCATATCGACCAGCAAACCAACACGTGTACCTACCATGCAAGTACCAGTAAAGGGACAGCCTTCCATGTCACCTGTTACGGCTTATGTTTTAAAGTAGTGATAAACTTCCTGGACAAATTCCAACGTCAAGAAGCTGATAGTTACTCCCATAATCTGGAAGTCGTTTACCTGTTATGAACCCAAATTCAGTATTGTGTGTCTCTCTGTCTGTCTGCTTGTCCGTTTAATGTTTCAGGTAGTTTGCTCTGTCGTTCCAAACGAATGATGCAACAGTCACACTCTCCGTCCCGACTCGTACGTAAAGACTTCTAACATCATTTGACGCCACAACACTGACCTCGAGGGTTGTGCAGGAAAATTTAACCTTGGCTTTGTGCGCGCCATAAAGGCATACTGGGTAAGCGGAGATTATAGCCGGTATATGTGGTTGAATTCAAAATTATACATTTGGCAGATAAGGCAGATTTGTTTAACATTAAGAATTTAGTTTTTTTCTGGACAGCCCCCGGTGGGCCAGGGCCTCCTCATTCAGATCACACACAAAGACGCACCCACAGTCGGTAGGCCTCCACTAGACGAGTCATCAGCTCGTCGCAGAGACCTCTACCTGACAACACACATCACTCACAACCGACAGACATCCATGCTCCCGGTGGGATTCGAACCCACAATCTCAGCAGGCGAGCGGCCGCAGATCTACGCCTTAGACCGCGCGGCCACCGGGACCGGCAGTAATTTAGTTTAGGGAGGGAAATTTTAAAGAGATGTGTAGCAGCTTATATGGTAGAGATAGAGATAGAGAGAGAGAGAGAGCGTGTGTGTGTGTATGTGTGTGTGTGTGTGTGTGTGTAGGTCTGGAATAGTGAGCTAGCAGGTTCGTCGTTTGTCAGTGTCAAAATAATGGTATAGGGAACTTTCTGGAACAGTCGAAATCATATACTTTGACAGCTTTTGGACATCTTTAAATCTTGCGGAGCGGTACCATGTCAGTCAAACTTGCACATTAAGAGAAACCAGGAGGATGCGCGAAGGGGTTTGTACAAGTTACGACAGGGGAATCAGCGTGAAGTTAGTAGCAGGCAATGGAAATAACTCGCAATTTTTTACTTTTGGACCTGTTAGGCAGTAGTGAAGTGTAACAGTCAGCCAGTTGAGAGCAGTAAGAAAATTTAACGGGGGATGAATTTGAAACTGTGCGAGTTTGAAAACGCTAACAATAGCGAGCAGTCTGCTTTGTGCCGGGATGTTGTAAGTCCTGTTTAAGTTCCACCGAGACAAGCCGTGCATTAAATTTCAACGTCGCACACAAACACATAAATAGTTGTAACTTTAAAAATCCGGTTAAATAATACGAATAAAATATTTTATCGTGACCATTTATTTATGAATTACACTTCTGCTGCTTAGAAATATTCAGATCCCTGAGATTACGACATGCGAAACGAGTGAAGAGCTGAGGCGTGTTATGAGGTTAGGTAAATTCACTCATAACCTCGACACCAGATGGTGTGAATGGTCAGATATATGCCCTGTAGATATCCATAATATCTCGGTGGGCCCCAGACCTGTTCTGCTCGCTGTGCAATACAGAAAGACTATCTCACCTGCGATGAATCGAACCACGTTTCCTCTGTTGTGAAGCCCATTGGCTTATTAATATACCGACTTCGCTCCCTTGGTTCCCCACAGTCGTGTTTATGGGGATGTTGGAACTTGTGTACCCGAACGTTATGGTGCATATTTAAACATTTAAAATTTAGTTAAGAAGCTTTTTTTTAATGCCTGCTTTATCCGGCCTCATCCCCATGCTCCAATCTACGTGCGCTGTGCACAGTACTGCACAGTACTCTGTTTCTGACTCTGACGAAATCAAGACCCGGAACTCGGACACCTGGCGGTTTTAATTGTTCGGGGTCCGCATTAAGCATCTGTGGTTTCTGTAGGCCGTAATTTTTTGGATCGCTTTGTTGCTTTAAGTAAATGCAGTTTCTAGCCAGTTAGCAACCCCCCCCCCCCCCCATCTTCATGCACGCCGACACACCCCCTGCAGTCCCCCAAAATAGGGGT
>Ga0123352_10007856_pt1 | contig 16530 bp, 5 predicted proteins | sample TergutLab28metaG_FD_89700 | JGI IMG/M metagenome (GOLD analysis project Ga0123352, IMG submission 89700) | Labiotermes labralis P1 segment gut microbial communities from Petit-Saut dam, French Guiana - Lab288 P1 | ecosystem: Host-associated > Arthropoda: Insects > Digestive system > Gut ... | reverse complement strand
TCCTGAAGATGGACATATTAACGTCTGAAACATGTTGAGCAATATATAATAAAGCAAGTGTCATCTAGTTGGTCAACCTTTATTCAAATATCAAGATGATGCACGGTCCAATACGCATAAGATACTCCATTCTAGTGTTTAAACCAAGTTTCAATTGTGAAAGTAATGAATGCTGGTTTTATTTTTCCATCTTTTACTCCACGAACTTAACAATTTATTAAATTCAGCATTGCACAGTGTTCCGTGTCTTCCACACCTGCCCTTGCGTTGCAGCACAAAGCTGTTGCTCGACAAGCTTATTTGTGTGTGTAAACTGTTGTCCAGATTTACACAACAACTTCTGTAGCAGCCCGTATCTTTCAATTTATCACACTACACCCTCCATGGCGACCAATAAATGTCTCGTAAAATATCCGGTGAGCAAAATGGAAGATAACCTGTGAGTGGGCAATTTCTGTGCGATAAGCGAACTGAAAGAAAACCGTCATTCTTATGACCCTGATTTAATAAAGTGTGTGTGTGTGTGTGTGTACTTATGAAAGAAAACACTTTTGTTACTACTGGAGTTACAGATTCCAAAAGAGTATGAAAAAGAACTAATTTCAAATTAAAAACGTGTTTGCTCCACGTGAGAAAGGCATGAAAATATAATTGTAAAAAAATTATATCATGTTTTAAAGCACTAACGTTTGTCAGCCTGTGTACATGAGAAGTTAGCCGTTACATTTCCTTAACTTAGTATGGGATAAGAAACCAACTAGATGTCACTTTGTGTTATCCTTTATTTCTCCTTTACAAGTTGCTCAACATGTTTCGGGCAACCACGTGCTCATCTTCAGGAGCTGACGACTGCGTAGTGTTATCGCCACGTGTTGGTAATGTGTCGTGGTTGCAGGAAGGCGTGTCAGAACCGGTTAGCAGGTAGTGTGTCCATTGAGTAGTTAGTAGCACGGCTACGAACTACTCAATGGACACACTACACTTTAGTGCAGTGTGATCCCGTTACAAGCCTGGAGTGGCCCAGAGGGTGGGTAGAGGTATAACTCTACTGTTGCATGACCGCGGCACTAGAAGGGGGTGAGTAGCACGCCCCGGCCGCACTTTACCCCCGGGAAAGACCCGGTATCCATTGTACAGGAGGCTGGGTGGGCCCCAGGGCCGGTCTGGACGGGCGGAAAATCTCTTCCCCACCGGGAAGCGATCCCGGACCGTACAACCCGTAGTCAGTCGCTATACCGACTGAGCTACCCGGCGCACAAATTAAGGCTTATAAATTTAAAAAAAACAATTCTATATACACGTGACTTGAATGGTAATGAAAAGAAATGCGTGAGGACTTCTTGTGGGGAAAGTTTCGAAACGTTAGATTAGGAAGGCCTATAAAAAAGTGTATCTTAGGAAAGTTGTATTGAGAGAATTATATTGACTCAAAATAGGATTCCTAGCAGGCACTTGGCATTGAGAACTTTGAACCTGATACTTCACATAATTAGTTACACCACGTACCTGAAGTACGTATTGAAATTCAAATTTCGTAGGTTCTTTCAATGACATTCTATATTGAGCCCAGTTATGTAGGTTAGTTTTAATGATCTGTTACAGAATATACTTTTGCAACTGTGCGGGAGAAGTAGAAGTGGTAAAATGATGTACTGTAATCAGATGAACCGCAGGAATCTGCTTCTTGTGCCATCAATTCTCGAAAGCTTCAACGAATATTAATGGAGCAGAACATGAAAAAAATCCTGTGACATACCTACACAGATTTATTGTGTTTCCTGTTCCTTACACTGTCACACAGCATAAAAGTACAGGATTAAATACCAATTATCAAGGCACTGTATTATAACTTGTCTAGATATTATTCATTAGTAAACTATGTGCAATTAGCAAGCGGTTCTCGCCTAATCGTCTTGGATATAATCTGGGAAAATAATAATTTTGAAAGGCTCTTTAAAAGGCACGTAATTGTTCGCTAGATTTCTGCGCCCATGTGGGAAATGATCGTTTTGACGCAAGGCGGAATATCAGTATAGTCTCGTGATTTACTGTACTGTAAAATGGTGAACATCACGTCATTCCAAATTCTTATCACTCAACAGAGACGGTCATTTGGCCTTCTATCCAACACTGTGTTACACCAGCAGTGAGACAGTATCGTTAAGTAACCCACCTATTTCACTTCTTAATAGAAGGACATGCCCTCGGCAGATCTGTAGTGTCGGAACTGAGGGGTAGATGTATGAATTAAATTATATTTTTTTTGTCTTGAAAAACTGTTTGAAATTTAGAAAATTTTGAAGGCAAAGAAATTTTACTGTCCAAGCAACATAAACGATCAACATGATTTGGAACTAATTTCCAGATTATATTTGGAAGATACAACCGATCTTTCAAACAAGTGTATTACTTTCGTACCGTAAAACGCTGATGCATTGAAGTATTAAATAAAATTTCCATATTTCTCTCAAATATTATAATAGAAACTGTCAGAGTATTAAAAACAAAAGCCGCAACTTAATTTAGTATTAAGAAGGTAATATGACCACGTTAAACGGGTCCGTGTCACCACGACATGTCGCGCCCTCAGGCTGCGTATGGAGAAGACAGCATCCAGACAAACAGAGTAGCACCCTGTGCATGGTATAATTAGTTGCGGCCATTCGGTAACGGGTACTCCTAGTATTGGCTTCTTGTGTCTCACACACAAGTAGCCAATACATGGAAGAACAAGTAACAAGAAATCCAACCCCATCACATGTACATTATGACATGCTGCCAACATACTTCAAAACAACTATAGACTAAAAGTAACTTTATTAAGTACGAACTTGCTCCCTGATAATGGTTGTATATAAAAAACCGAAACATGTTGGAGTTTTAATATCATAATGAGTTATCTTTTCATGTTTTAATGTGTTAGCATTAATATTGATCGATTTACAAGTGCATATGTTGGTGAAATAAAAAGTGAATTTAAGTCAAATGCACGGTGCAACAATGAAAGTCTTACACTGACAATTCCCTACCGTAAAACATCAGCATGTTGTCAAGTCTCACAAAATATCTCAAACTTATGTAGTGATGTTAAATAAGGGGAATGGGAAGGTATGGACCGAATCCGTCTGGCTCAGGATACGGACAAGTGCGGCCCCTATGAAAATTGAGATGGAAATTCCGGTTCCGTAAAATGCGGAAATCTTCTCGATTAGCTGGACAGCTATTAGCGTCTCGAAAGAGGGCCGTCCTTCATGGAGTTAGTGGGTTTGTTGTTTAGTAGGTCAGTCGGTCATTCAGTTCAGAAACACGTACGATTCACATGGCTTCCCACAATATCTCCAAAACACACAGCATGTTTCAGAGAAGAGGCGATGATTTAAGGTTCCTGCCTTGGCCATATAGGACGTTGGTTGTTACAAAATTTTGGGATCAACCTGTACTGCATTTTTACCGAACAAGTGGTAACTTTACAAAGTGGTGTTCGGAATGTCCCCAGGTCGAATTGTGGAGGGGAAAACGGCCCTCCAGCCTGTTGTTCATTCTTCGTTTGTCGTCACCTCTTTCATTTTCTTCTATACTATCATACAATCATCTGACAAGCTATAACGTCAGATACTCAAAACGCCTCTCAAATAAACAATTCAATTAATTCAGTCACTAATGTACTTCGATTTTGTTGTCACTCTTGCAAACACCGTATGGACGTCACCATTTTTTCGGTAATTGTTAGTGCGGTATATACATTTTTATGGGATTTTACGCAGCGCAGAATGGTAATTCCGAAACGAGGTTTCAGGACAACCTATAGGTTGTTCCGAAACGTCCCCAAATTCCTGAAAAGTGCATATCCCATTTACTTTGCGGAGGAAGCCTGAAATCAATTTGGTAATTTCTTCGACACAAAGCAGTTCAAAGGCAGAAGGCCGGACTCTGTTCCGCCTTCAACAGCACATGTAATCGTGTATAACAGTTATGAAGGAAATATGTTTGCTACACTAAACGAGCTTCTAGTCCCATGAGGGACATGCATGTGTATATGTTGATTCGCTCAGAGAGAACAATAAATCAAAGCCTTGTTCCGAGAGCCAAAGCTGTTATACATCTATAGCCCATACACAGGGTTCATTTATCATCGGTGAACCTCATTTTTTTGTCCGTGCTTTAAACTGTAGGCGAACTTTATATTCTATATTATTTTCACGTTAAGGTTCTACCAGTGGCGGCTCTTATATTTCTGAGTTTAGCGTGATATTCGTAATAAGGTTAAAAAGGCATTATATTCTGTAAAGTTCTTCCTCATTCAGTTAGCGTGTACAGCTGGAAATCTAGAGGGCAGCACGGACGAAGTTGTAGTGTTGTTTGTGTTGGTAAGAACTTAGGGTTTGTTATTTTATTCTGATGGGAGAATATAGTTACCGTGTGTGTGTGACAGGCCTTTTATATTCTGAAATTGAACCAAAAATACTTTTTAAGTCAGTAAAAAATTATTTGTAAATAATATAACTTTTTCCTTAGCATAATTTTATTGTGATGTAGCCTGATAGCTTTTGTATAAGAGCCGAAAGGTGTAACAGTTTTACTCAATTATTATACCAACTACTGCACATATATAAAATTTATACATTAAAACATTAAAACGCTCCGATATGTTTCGGTCCTAGGACCATCATCAGGGAGCCGTATTTTCCTTGCTAAAGTCACACTATAAAAAGTCACATTAATTTCGCTGTACCAGTGGGGTATTGTGGCAGCATGCCTGTAATACAAATTATACCAAGTAAGTATCGTCAAAATAAATATTAGAATAATTTTGTACATAAATAATTAAGCTTGTTGGGCCGATGTGAATTTATTCTTACCGTGTTGTGTAACGTTATGTTGCGAAGAGTGTCCTGCTATGGATGTGCATTCTGTGCTTCGTTGCGTGATACTGGCAGCAAGTTACTTGGCTCCCTGATGGTGGTCCAGGGACCAAAACATGTCGGAGCGTTTTTAATGTTTTAATGTGTAAATTTTATAAATGTTATATATGTGCAATAGTTGGTATAATAATTGAGTAACTCAACAACATGCACAGTATAACAATATGCACGGCGTAACACCGAAAATAAGTGTAACTGTTTGTTTCAACTAATGGATTTTTTAACGGTAAATTTTTATTGCCTGAGCCAAAAACTATTCTTTGTTTTATATGAGCGCGTCTGAGGACAGGTTGTGCTGAGGACATCGTAATCTTTGCACCTACGAAACGGATGATAAGGATATGGAAGGAATATCATTGTGAAGGCCGTATAATTAGTACCACTCGTTTCACATTGTTATGATTATGAAACATATGGGAATAGATGGGCGGTATATGTGGCACATATGAGATAAATGAGAATATATTATATAATTTTTGTAAGGACGTGTGAACGCAAGGATTAATTACATGGAAAGGCAATGATTTATGACATAGATGTAGGCTGGAGGACAATTATGAATCAGCCTGTAAGAAACAGTATGTTTAGACTAGGTTTGGAATGAAAATGGCCAAATCCTAGGTAATCAGTAAGGAACCCTGAAGTCACATGAAAACACATAAGGCATAAGAATCAACTTAATGCTGGTTATAAGTTCCTAAAAGGGAAAACTAGGTAAGGTAGTTAATGTGTTCAGTTGAGCAATTAGATCTGATCATGCTAGATTTTCGTAATTTGAAGTATCCATTCTGTTCCATTCGACTTACACAAAACGTCTATGGACGCACGTTGAGTGGGAGGCCTTTAGTTGCTTCCAGTGTAAGTCTGACTTTAACACCTTTTCAACAAAATGGTTTATTCCTTATTTGACTTTCAGCTGACCATGCATCGTGATTAATTCGTATAACAAAACCAACTAGATGCACTAATTGCTCAAATTTATTTTTGGAGTAAACCTCTACATGTTTAGGACAGTTTTGCTGACAGCTTGCGCTGTCAGCAAAACTGTATGACATATACCATTGCTGTGTGTACAGTGAAAACCTCCTGATGATGGACAGAGGAACTGTCCGAAACATGTAGAGTTTTACTCCAAAAATAAATTTGAGCAATTAGTGCATCTAGTTGGTTTTGTTATATGAAAGTTTACTGCGTCTTAACGCAACACCAATACATCAGTTTGTTTTTGCTTCGGTTTCTACAAAACCATCTTCAGGCCAATGTTAACTACAGGGAGGTACATTCAGTGTGTACACACATTATGGGATCCCATTGTGTTTATGTGCATTTGTATATATGTGTGTACACAGTGAATGTACGTCCCTGTAGTTAACACTGGCCTGAAGATGATTTTATAGAAACCGAAGCAAGAAAAACTAATGTATTGGTGTTGTGTTAAGACGAAATAAACCATTTTATTGAATAACAAATAATATTTCTGTATTTCACATACAGTCGAACACAACTATATTTCACCTAGTAGTACAATAGGCATACAACTACATGCTTCGTCCCTATATACTGGTCATCTACAAGTTGTAATTTAACTTACAGAGCAGCTATACAAGATGTGTGGGGTGTGCTTTTAGGGTATTGGGGGTTGGGTGGGGGGAACGAGATCTCGTTGTTTCAGTAGTGGGTAAAAGAACACCCCACACATCTTGTGTAGCTGCTCTGTAAGTTAAATTACAACCTGAAGATGACCAAAATATAGGGCCGAAACATGTAGTTGTATACCTACTGTACTACAAGGTGAAATATAGTTGTGTTCGACTGTATGTGTAATACACAAAAATTATTTGTTATTGAACCAACACAACGGAGATGACGCACCTCAAAATCAAAAACCATTTTATTGAATACTGAATAACATAACGGGATGGCTCCTATTAAAATTATAACACCCCTGTTTTTTGAGAATTTGTTTCATATTTTACAGTCCGCTCATGTCAAGGCAGCTCCAGGTACAAGCAATGTTTTGTGTGCGTTTATGTTAACTTCTATTCACATAATGCAGTAGGGCAGTACACACATCTACCGAATAGTATACCTCTAATATCAAACCGACCAGAGTTTCACCTTGCAGTTCAAACTGTCTATACCGTCAGTACCGGTATCCAGCGCAGTGAATGACAGTGTGTTAGTTTCAACAGATGACGTATGTTAAAGGTTAGGAAACGCTGTTTGTACCCGACGGTTCAATTTGTCGTGGCAAATGATCGATGGTGTTTTGTTCGCTCTCCAGTCGTCGTATACACCGCGAGGAATCATAAGTCGTGAAGGCGAAACTTTTCAAAACTCCAATCACGAATTCTCTTCCTTCTTACTCCCTCTCGCTATTTCAGCTTCTACTTGCCCTAGACACGAAGAAGTGATGAAAATAAAGTCAGGCAAATGGAGCTTTAAGAACTGAACGCCGGGATGTTTTAATTTCATCTTATCCCCCCCCCCCCCACAGTGCCTGCTCTCTCTTTACGTGACGAAAAAAAAAGTCTTAGGACTTTCGATGTTAGTCTTGGTCTGACATGCAGTAATATCAGGGCTGATATCAGGGCCTGATAACAAGAGAAGTGGTATGAGGAATACCGTGCTTCTTTATGCGTAATGTCTATACAGGAGTTTTTGGGAGACAACAACACATCACGGAGTGAAGAAGAAATACGACTCCCTTATATATTTCATGCGACAAAATTCGTGTCATGTGACTGTAAAATTTGTAATTACTAATTACAGATTTCACAGTCACGGGACACGCTAAGAATTACAAACTGCACAACGCACACAATCAGTAAAAATACAAAAATATTTAAATTGTGTTGTCAGATATTACACATTGTATTTGGACTTATGTATGCAATAAGAACGAACAAAATGCACACTTTTTTTACATTTCATGTTTTAATTTAATTATAACGTCTTCGATATGTTTCGAACATCCAAGTGTCCATCCTCAGGAAGATTTGTACATGCATTTTTATGGTATTTCTTTCATGCATCCATATAAGCAGGCTGGTCGCTGGCAGGATGTGCTTGATACGTGTTGTTGGTTCTGAGTACATAGCTAGATTACAAAGCACGGTTCAAAAAACGTAAACTTTTTGCATAGAGTATTTGTTGGGTGATACAACTAGACTGGATCAAACCTAAGGTACAAACACCCTAATGATGAGTAAATACACTTGCTTTTACATTTGTACACCTGCGCCTGTGCCTGTGCCTGTGCCTATGCCTGTGCCTGTGCCTATGATGATGGCTTAGTGAAATTGCCGAAATTTGTAGCAAGTTTTTGACAATAAAGAACTTTTATGAAGTTTGTTATTGAAGGTCATTCTGTTTATTTTTTTAAATTGAATAAACCAGAGACATATATTAATAACTGTCCAACGAGATGCAACACAAAGCAGTCTATTATTCTGCAAGTTCACTCTACATGTTTCGGGTTTCAATGACACCCATCATCAGGAGTACACAAAACTGTAACTACAGCCTTCGGTACTGGTCATATTTTTTGTGCAGCTACCTCCCTCCAACGTGGCCAAATCAGGACTTGGCCACGTTGGAGGGAGGTAGCTGCACAAAAAATATGACCAGTACCGAAGGCAGTAGTTACAGTTTTGTGTACTCCTGATGATGGGTGTCATTGAAACCCGAAACATGCAGAGTGAACTTACAGAATAAGAAATAGACTGCTTTTCATATGTGTAATGTTACTTTCCCTGAGAATACGTTTCTAGACTTCCGCCACTACGCAATGACTTTATATGCATTTCTTAAATTGAGATGTTTACTATCCTAAAATCAGAAATCGTATGAGAATTATAGTAGATACAGATTACTGCTAAAGGGTGTAAATATGATTCGGAATGTATCCATTGTATTATATTCCGAGTCATATTTACACATTTTAATAGTATTCTGTATCTACTACAATTCTCAGAAACTACAAACAATAGAACAAATTGATCGTATGAAATCCTTTGAACGTATGATTAAAAAACGCAAATCTAATTAAAGTATTTTGATCAGGCAGAAGTGCATAGCCTGATTGGCGTATTGTGTTTTATCCTAATGAATCCCTTTGTTTTTTTTTAATTTTTAATTTAGCAGAGTTCTACCTTGCATCTATAAATTATTCGCTTTTTTTTACCAACCACCCATCCGTATAAATTAAGTCTCTTTTTAATAGGGCCGAACCAATGGATATCCTGATTGCTTAGTAATTTCAGATAATTGCAATGCTGCTTTTTGTCAGCACAATTAAACGCAGATTAAACATTAAATGAATATTCCTACTGTCGAAGTAATTGTAGTAAAAATTAAATACACAGGAAAATGACAGACCTTTGTCAGTCTAGGACAAATCCTATATCGTATCTTTCTCATAACGCTTCATGGAACTATTACGTAACTGTCTAGACAGTAACGTGTTTTGCATTTAGGTTGAGTTGTGGGTGATAACAGGAAAAGTAAATATAAAAATACATCTGCGCCTGCGCACGCTGTGAAGGCATGTGGGAGAATGGCGACCAACTTCTACAGCATCCTTGACTTCGGAACTGGGTTGGGCTAGTTGTCAGCATTAGGCCCTGTCGGCCTTATCTCCTGGGAAAGAAAGAGAGATAAAATTGGAGAGGAACCTGAATAGGGCCCAGCGCCGTTTTCAGCATTTTGGAAGTGAGAAAGCTCTGGGCTTGCCGGAAATGGAATCACTATTCCAAGGACAACCAGCCCGCAGCTTGCTCAATACCTGGACAGAATTATCTCGGCTCTGATGTAAAACTAGTTTCACAAGTATAATGGCGTTTGAAAAAAAAAGTACTTCTGCAAATCATTCCCAGAGAGCTCTTTTTGAGTAAAAAATAAAACATCAGCTATAGATAAAGTAAATGTCTTACAAACAGCTTCGTACGAATTACTGTAAAACCTTTAGGAAAAAGAAATTTTATGCCGGTGTGTTTGAGCTGAATAGGAAAAGTTTTTGTGATCGAGTGTTCATATTTTCAATAACATTTGCGACCATGGGGATTTGAGCTAATGGGGGATTATCATTTTGTAGTTGAAGAAATGAAAGCTTATACATTTCTTGTGCAAGTGATCCATTTCTTAATGAAGCTCTAAGTATTTGAGAACCATGTCGTCCAGTCAGTGACGCCATGTCGCTTTTTATAAACCAGTTATTTGTCACCAAACTGCTAGACAATCACCTATGCCTCAAATCATAAAAAAGGATTTATAGAAATAACTAATGTGAAAATTTCAGAAAATTATTTTCCACATCTAATCCATATCGTGCTTATTATTATCAAGAAGTTTTGTAGTAAAATACAGGGTTATTCGAAATGATTGTTGGGGTTTTAACAACTGCCATCTCGTTCTCCAGATGCAACACCATGCGATTTCTTTCTATGGGGTTACGTCAGGAATCAGGTTTAAGTTCCTCCTCTTCCCACAAGTCTCCCGGAACTGAAGGTAAGAATCAGAACCGCCATTGAAACCATCACTGCTGACATGTTACAAACAGTTTGGAACGAACTAGATTATCGTGTTTATGTTTGAAGAATCACAAATGGTGCATATATAGAGCACCTGTAAGGTATGTAACAAAACCTTGGAGTGTTGTTCTATTGAATAAAAAACATATACTTCTATCTGAAGTGTATTGTGTATGACAAGTTGTTAAAACCCCGACAATCATTTTGAATAATCCTGTATATGTGAGTCGCAAATAGCTGGCTAGCCTGTAAAACATACAACTTGGACATTGTAATATTTTCATACAGTGGTTAAATACTTATTTTGAATTACCGAAAATCTTTATCCCAAAATTAAAGCTAAGTGTTTGTTTTAAGAAAGGGTATGAGATAAGTGTAGATTACATAAGATCTTTATCACAGGAAGATGCAATTATAAACTCCGTATATGGAGCTTTGTCCATGCTACAGATCTCTGTACTCTAATTATTTTAGAGTAATATATGCAATATCATTACGATTATTTCATTATGGTCCATTGTGTCTTATACTGTTCTATATACCGAGCATTCTAAACAATGAAAATTTAAAAGGTCTTGAGGCTTATCTTTAATTCTTGTCTAAAATTTGCGAGTCACAGTTTCCTATCTAGGTAGGTTAATACTTCCCTTGGATGTATAATCAACTCAATTCATAAGCGCTAATGAAATGTAAGAAAACACACACAAATGCACAAATATAGTGTGAACGGTTTTATTTAAAACGACTGTCATAGACGGCCATAACTTCCTCGTGTAATCCGACACTAACATAGATTCCAACACGTGTTCTGTAGTTTCAGTTTGGTAGATAGATAGAAGGCTACAACCAAACTGTAAGGCACGACAGTACAAAACATTTCTATGCGTTATCCTTTGCGCTCTCCCGCCCCCACCCTTTATAATTGTAACGAATTTTTTTGTGCTGGGTAGTACATCCGGTGTTCAAACACACAGGCTGATGTGGACGGCTGAGTGGCTACTACATTTCCATATCCATGCAAATATTTAATTAGCACCACCGTTTGGCCGGCTTGCTTTGCTAAAAGTGTACAGTACTTGAAGCTACAAACGAGTACGACCATTTGCATGCTTTCAATACTCGACCAGTCGTTTGTTCTGTTTAGGCTTTTTAATAAAACAAAAGTAAGCTAAGCTCTTTGTAGAGCACCGCTCTCCAAGCATTTATATTTTAAACAGAGAAACAATTATATGGGATTATTCATTTCTGAATTGTAGCGAGTAACAATGCAGGTGTCAGAGTTATTGAAACAATAGCGCATTCCACATGGCAGGGGGAATTCTTGCAGTAGTACCATTAGAGTAGACTGAATGTTTGAAATGTCTGGTCTCAGTTTTCTTAACAATATTATGGAAGTGACAATGCATATATTTGTCAATAGTTTATAATCCATTATCCTACGAAGTATCAAAATTAAATAGGCTTATTAATTCTGCATAGCCAAGTGTCCCTAATTGCATTCCTTCCAGGTCATTAATAAACTCTGAAGTGGTATCAGGTAATACGTGTTAGTGGCATCTAATAAGTTCTAAATCGATAGGATGTTAAGTCCAGGAATTTGTATTGCATAAAGCAATTTGGCGCAATTTAACGTTAATAAAGTTACGGTTCTCTAAAGCTGCAGTAAGGACTGTCGGGACGTGAGCAGACGTGCAGCTCCATATCAACTACACGACACTGCCTCATACAATGGTAAGAATTCCTGTTTTATCTTGAGGTCCCCAATTCGATTTCAGTAGTCTGTTCTTATAAAACTTTAGACGTTGGCCTCTGACGTTGAAAGAGGAACGTAGGCTGAAGGCGTTCGAGAATAGGGTGCTGAAGAGGATATTTGTGCCTTAGAAGGGCGAGGTAACAGGGGAGTGGAGAAGATTACATAACGAGGAGCTTCATGATCTCCAGTCCTCACTCAATATTGTTCGGGTGATGAAATCAGGAAGAATGAGGTGGGCGGGGCATGAAGCACAGGTGCGTACAGGCTTTTGGTGGACAGACCTGAGGGAAGGAGACTACTTGGAAGGCTAAAGCTTAGAAGGGAGGATAATATTAAAGTGGATCTTCAAGGGGTGGGATGGAAGGCATGGACTTAATTGATCTGGTTCAGTTTAGAGACAGGTGACTGGAACTTTCAAGAGCAGCAACGAGCATTCGGGTTCCAACAGTGCGGGGAGATTCTTGACCATCTGAGGACATTTTAGCTTCTTAATAATTACTCTTTTCCATGCAGCTAGTTAGTTAGTTAGTTAATACGTTATATTTTAGTATTTTATTCTGTGGCTGTTTTTATATCCCGCCTAGAATGATTCTGACAGTACTTTAATATACTTTTTCCGAAGTCACACTTCACTACTTGAGGAACATTTGTGTTCCAGATGTTTATTGGACCGTGCATCCTTGTGAAAACTGAAGAATAAGAAACCAACTAGATGTCACTTGTTGTATTTACTTTACTTCTTAGATACTCAACATGTTTCGGGCATTAATATGTCCATTTTCAGGAGTTTGCGACTATGTTGTTGAACTACCACATTGGCTGTATTGTTCTTGGATTGTTGTGTGTTGGAGTTAGGGTGCGGTTCGGCTAGGGTGGTATCCGGGCTGCCGGCTGAAGCAGCTATTTGGTTTCTCATTCTTCAATTCTTCAACTTGTGTTTCTCTTCTTAACAGAATTTTTATAAGCAGTTCCTTTCGTGGAGCAATTTAGCGTATTTAATGCCAGAAAATGTCTAAAGCTGGGGTTCTAAAACTTTTATTCCCCTGCCTAAAGCCCATAAATCTCATTATCCTTGCGACCAAAATATTACCAGAACCTATTCAGTATTCCAAAATTCCGTGAAACTCGTTTGAATGTTTTGGGCTCTCAAAACACCATCACAGCCCAGATTTTGCTAGCAACCCTGGACCGAAATTTTAACTATTGATCAGAAGCGATTCGTCAAGCTATGGTCCCATTACTTATATAAAATAATAACCAAATGGCAGAGAGAAGAAAACATAACGGGAATTCCACTTCCAAAAATTCAGCTGCTATTAAGGCTGTTATTTGCTGACGACCAAGTTATAAATATCCGTTACTTACTTAGTCCATGGAGCAGAGTCCTTGAGAAGCTAAGCATTTTTCAGCTATTCAAGAAATTTACCGCATTTTATAGAACCCGAAAGTTCATTACCGCGTTCACAATTGCCCGCCTACTGTCCCTATCCTGAGCCAGTTCGATCCAGTATGTACCCTCACATTCCACTATAAATATCCAGCACAGAAAATAAATTACAGAAAGCTGCGTATACATTAAATCTAATAATAACGGAACACGATTTAACTATGTTTCTACAGAAAATAAAACTGATGGCATTTAGAGGACGAGATCCATTTAGAAGTAAAATTGAAATAGATAACAGAAGTATACAACATGTACATTCCTTTCAACCCTTATCCTGCTAACGTGGAGAATATGGTGAGCTCCTAATAGTGTCAGCATATGACAGATGGGATTTAATTCGACTTTAAACGGTTAACTACTTAGGAAATTGATATCCTGTGAGAGAGAGTAGAAAAATGATATCAAATGAAATAACTATTTGAAAATAAGTAGCACTGTAAATAGTGTGTGGACCACACAAAACGTTAAAAGAGGAACACAAGTGTACAATAGAGTAGCCCTTCCATCTTTGTTATACAAAAGTGAAAATTGGATCATTAAAGCAAGAGACGCAAGAAAAATAACAGCAGCAGAGATAAAGCATGTAGCAAAACAGTAGGCTACACTGGGACAATATATAAAAATGCAGGGATTGCAAACGAATTAAATATAAACCTCAGTTTTGAATAAAACACAGAACTTCAGAAGAAGGTGGATACGAAATATAAACGCAATTCCTAGAACAAATTACCCAGCATAATAAATGACTAAGTACCTTTTTTTGACTTTCAGGTGACGGCGCAACGTGATAAATTCTTCATAATAAAACCAACTAAATGCACTAAATGAAATAAAACTGTACGTGTTTCGGACAGTTCCTCCGAAACATGTAGAGTTTTATTCCAAATATTAATTTGAGAAATTAGTGCATCTAGTTGGTTTTATTATAAAGAATTTCTAAGAAAATGTGTACCATAATACCAATGAAGAGACCGGAACAGGATAAAAATGGCCCAACTCTATGATAGCTACATGGTGATGATGATGATGATTATGATGATGACTCTTAAAAACTGACAACTCTAGTAGGGCTAAGAAATGATTACTTTAATTACGTTAGTTGAAGTTATTTTTCGAAAATATTTCCATTTTCATGAACAAACGCACGTTCGACACAGTGTGACTGGGTCCTGCACTTGCCCTGATGCAACACGTCTTGAATATTCCGAAATAAAGGGGTTTATAAGCGGTAGGTCACCGCCCTAAGCTGCACGCGCATAAAATTTAGTCTGCTATTAATAGAGGTATGGCAACTCGGATCAAATAAGCCCTTAAAATGTGTAATAAATGAGTCGCGGTAGCAAATTATTATAGAATATTAACACGCCATCGGAGCATAAAGAAACATTATCTTACGATGCAATTTATAAGCTCTAGATATAATCATTTTTATAAACCGTCAGCGTGTTCTAAGCAGTGAGAACCACATTTAACTCTTTAACTTACCACATAATCTGCATTACCGTGTATTATTCACGCTCCCATAAATTTTATTTTCAGAATATTAATTTGGTTTTTTTTAAAGAGGTATAACGTATGTATGCTTCACCTCTTAACATTCTTTTCTAGCTCCTATCTTCCTCTCCTTTAATTATATTTTCAAATATAACCTATAATATTTCCTTTGGAATATTAATTCAATATGCAATACTTCATTACACGAGCTGTCCCTGATGTAATAATTTTTTAAAATCTCCATAGTAACTGTGAATATTCATCAGGAACTTATCTACAACAGTCCGGCCGTTAACGACTCTTACCGCTATACGGCCAGCACCGTTAATTAGATTACTTTTAATATCTTAAGTACGCAGAGGAGCGAATATGAAGGTTATGAGTTTTTGGGACTTGGTACCGTGCTGTTTTGTATGTAGGTACCCTAGTACTGAGTATCTGGCCGACACAGTCTTCCGGTTAGAAAAGGAAGCCGAGCGGTGAAAGATTTAATATGACGGAGGGAAGTGAAGTGCAGCGAGCTATCGAATGGGAATAGATGATCTTTATAAGGCTTGTTTTGGCAACAGCCAAGCAAAAATGAGATAAAATATATTTTAAAAGGCGAAGGACATGCATCTGAGAAAATGTGGAGGCGAAGAGAAGGTATGGGTGCGACTTTGCTAAATTTCGCTGTATTATCACGGAAATCACTGTAATATTTAATTGCACAAAATTAATTTTTTTAAGAAACCAATAATGTAACAGTCGAACAATATGTGACAAAGAGATAACTTTTTTTATATTTGTACCGTGCATCCTGCTATTAATGAAGTTTTTTTATTGACAAATGATACACAAGAGAATTGTTTTTAAGGGAGTATTAAAATGCGATGTTTCTCATTGCAGACCTGATAACATATGCAGCCACGCCGTCAGATTAACCACAGTGATGCATTTTAACCAAATGTTTTAACACTAACTGTAGCAAGCTCACACAGTACGCTCCCTGATGATGGTGATCACAACGAAACGTGTTGCAGCTATTATAATTTTAATGTAAATTTTAATACTCCTTTACAAACAATTCTCTTATGCATCAGTTGATAATAAAAACTTTGAAAACAGCTACATATATTTCGGCTGTACAAACAAGCCATGGCAGACCGCTTAACAGGAAAGGCCTTAATACACAACATGAAAAGACAAAATTAAACACTTTTTTTCCAACTAATGCACATTATATAATATGTAGATACAATTACTTACTTACTTACTTATTCCATGGTGCAGAGTCCTTCTTGAGAAGCTAACTGGTTTGCAGCTAGTCAAGAAATTCCCCGCATTTCACGGAACCCGAAGGTTCATTACCGCACTCACAAGTGTCCGCCACCTGTCTCTATC
>Ga0123352_10007852_pt1 | contig 16532 bp, 12 predicted proteins | sample TergutLab28metaG_FD_89700 | JGI IMG/M metagenome (GOLD analysis project Ga0123352, IMG submission 89700) | Labiotermes labralis P1 segment gut microbial communities from Petit-Saut dam, French Guiana - Lab288 P1 | ecosystem: Host-associated > Arthropoda: Insects > Digestive system > Gut ... | reverse complement strand
GTAAAACCATCCTCAGTCCAGATTCCTCCCAAGCACACCCATCCTATGCCCAACAATTCCTTTCTGTAATTTTTTCGAATCTGAAGGCCCAATGTAAGGTCTCTTGACTCTCTACAGCCCACAAGCACCAACGAGTGTCACATGCCTGGTCTAAGTCACATTCAAACACACACCCCCCCCCCCCCCCTCCCGCCAGTCAGAATGTCAGTAAACAAGAAAAAAGAGTTACAGGAAAATAACAGGCACATCTGCCTCACTCACATTTCTAGCCTTGCCAATGGAGCACTGACAAATTTTGAAATGTATAATTAAATAACAGAAATGTTAGTGCACAGTTTAATTTAGTGATATGAGTTTAAAACATATTCACAAAGAAAAAATATAAAAATATGCTGATACTAGGACTTTAACCAACAAAGATGGTCTCCGAAGAGTATGGCTATCGTACATTAACGGGTTTGGATTCCACTGGCTACGGAGAACAACCACGTCGCAACAGCGACGTCCCTTGCAGCAGAGCCTCAGAAAATTAATGAGCTGTAATTCATGTTTTAACTTCAAATTACACCAATGTATTGATGTCCTTTATTAATATATATGTGGCATGATTGATTGCAATGAATGGAAGACAGAGAAACACCACAAATTCACAAGTATGGGGAAAGTAAAACAACTTGAATTATGATGGCAGATGCATGCCAAGTCACTTCTGGTTTGGGACTTAGAAAATTTCAGGCCGCTTGATTTTTGTTGAACAGAGAGTACCAAACAAAAGCAGCATGCAGTGTTCCCACTTTTATGGGCTGAAAGTATACGAGGAACAGAAATCCATCGAAGACTTTAAGCACATTATAACAGTACGTTACTGAAACCAAATGTGTACAAATAGGTTTACAAGTTCAAAAATGGTAGCACAAGTGTAAGTGATCCAGAACATCCACAGTGACTGTCCACATCCAGTGCTGATTACAACAATGAACACATCTGTGCCATGATTCTTAAAAGCAAGAAAGACTGCCGATGAGGTGGCAGAACATCTGCAAGTCAGTCACCATTCCACCCATGAAATCATCCACAACAGACTACACTTCATAAAGCCAGTGCAACATACATTCCAAAGGAACTCTCATAAAAGCACGTAAGCTAACACTTGGATATATGACAGTGCTTTTTGAATCATTATCAAAATGAAGGTGACATCCTTCAGAGACGCACCATCACTGACGACAATAACATGAATCCCACTACTATTAACCACACAACATACACCCGAGAGTGGAAATGAAATGTCTGCAGTCATTGATCAAAAGAAAGATCAAACCATAACATACAGTGAAAAAAATATGCTTCCTGTTTTTGGTATTGAAAAGGGCAATACCAGAATATTATCATGAGAAGGGGCCAAGAGTCCATGGTGCTCATTACTGTACACTGCTGTGTGAAAAGTTGAAGGCAGCATTTAGAAGCAGATGTTCAACACTACTGTCAAAAGCATTTTATCATTACATGACAATGCCCATCCACATACTGCCAACCAAACCCCTCAAACCCACAGGCAACCATACTCCTGATGTGTTGGAACACCCTCCATACAGTACTGACTTCCTTCAGACCAGTTCATCTTGGTTCACTACGACTCAATGAGAAACCACCAGCCAGTGTACAAAATGTGGAAGAATTGGTGCCCATTCAGCATTTCAGTCAGCTAACTCTGTTCACTGTTGGACTATACACACTGAGAAGTAGGTGGGCTAGCAGTATCTGAAAGATTACACTCTTGCATATTTTCTACTGTAGTTGCATACACTGTGGATACTTTGCCTCACCCTCATATGTACAAAAATTATTACCAAAAAATATGCAATGTACTTCCGTCATTTCTACCTGCTTCAGTTTACTGTTAACTACTCACAGTGCTGTAACTATTGGAAATGAGCCTGACCATGTATGACCCCTGTAATTAAAGCCTGCAGCTATGGCCTAATATTCTAGGCATTCTGTATACTATAATTTTAACATAATTTGGGATCTGTTTGAGTTACTCTGCAAAACTTAAAAATGAAAGCACAATTTCTCATAGGTGAAAGCTTTACAGCCCTCAAACTGGTATCACAATGGATGTTTCCCACCTCATACACACATTCCACTCCTCCTTTGAAATAAACACTATAAACATAAACCTTGGGTCTGAGAGTATACTAATGGAATACCCAAAAATTCAATTGAAAAAATTAATAAATCCCCACCTCTAGCTACAGTTTCCAACTTCAGTAAACATGTGTGCCTTGAACCTACTTATTCTAGGAGAGCGTGATTGGATAACTGGATGAGGAGAAAAAGGAGAAGAAATGGAGCTGGTGGTAGTGGTACAAGCAACAATCAAGAAGTACTCGGTATAAAAATTGTCCGTAAGTAGTGTTACCATGTGAATGAGAGATAAATTTCTTCCAGTATTGGAGGATAGTACATCAGAATGGATTCAAACACTGTTTAATGATGCTATCTGGTGATGTTAATAAGTGACCAGTGTTCAGTTTCCCCAAAAATGAATGACCAAATAACACCAAGTTCAGACAAATATGAATACGTAAAAAAATCCAGAACAATGTGAAGGATACAGATGGCTTGAACAGCTTCAACTGGATGTTCATATTCAACAACACCAAACCCTCGACTCTTCCCTTCCTTGTCGAGGCTCAGTTCAGCCGAAACAACTTTTCCAGCAAGTTTGAACACCTCTTTCAGTTTCTTCTCATCTACCTTGTAATCCAACTGAACAAAAAAGAAAAAAGACACTAGATTAATCTTATGGTTTTCCCATATTTTCAGTTTGGACACAGTCTAATACATATACATACATTAGTAACACAGTTAAAAATAATCAATTCCTACACAAACTATCAATACAAGAACCATTACGAACTCAATTCTGCACTATCATATGAGTCTTGTGTTAAAATATTCTGTGTACATTGTCTATTACATATGTGTAATTGGGAAAGGAACAGATTTTAAATTTTTATGCAACAGCATTACACTAGAAGTAAGAAATTCAATACCATAGTTTCACTTTACAAGGGTTAGAACTCTTCCCTAAAAACCAGATACACTTCACATGTAATTAACGTTTCCTAACAGCACTGTAGTAATAAGACAGGCAATACACACTAGTTTTTAATTCCAACTAATACACAAAGCTTTGTACAGTAGCTGGAAAAACTAGCGTGAAGATAAACAACTGCATGGAATATGTATAACATTAAATAAGATGGGCAATGTCTGCATAAAGTGACAATGCAGTGCATTCATGTAACCACTGTTACAAACAAAATGCAACATTATTGTGTGTATTTTTGGGCTACATGTCACTATCAACAATATAAAAACACTAAGTGTTGTACACTGTTGAAAAAAATCAAGCAGCCTGATATTTTGTACGTCCCGCTCAGGCAGTGACGTGACGTACAGTTGCCATCATAATTCGAGTCGTTTTACTTTCCCCATATTTATGCAATCTGGCATTTCTCTGTCTTCCATTCATTACAATAAATCATGCTACGTATATATTAACCAAAAACACCAACACATTCGCTTAATCTGAAGTTAAAACATGAATTAAAAGTAATTAATTTTCCGAGGCGCATGGATCGCTAGCTCTGCTTCCACGGATGGATGTTGTGAAAGGGTGATTGATTGCCACACCCGGAGGTAGCTAATGCGTGATGGCAATACTCTTCGGAAACAAACTACATTGGTTCGAGTCCCAGTGTCAGCATAATTTTTTTCTTTTTGAATATGTTTTATACTCCCAACAAGATTCACATGCCCAGTTTTAGTCCCATTCAAACATGAACCCCCTAAATCAGAATGTCAGTTAACAAAGAAAAAAGAATAACAGAAAAATAACAGAAATACCCACGTCACTCGCATTTCTAACCCTGCCGGTGGAGCAAAGATAACTTTTCAAACATGTAATTAAATAATGGATGTGTTACTGCATAATTTAATTGAGTGTTTGTGAGTATAAAGCACATTCAAAAAGAAAAAATTATATGCTGACACGGGGACTCTTTAACCAATGTAGTTTGCTTCCGAAGAGTATTACAATCACGTGTTCGGCTACCTCTGGGTGCAGCAAACAACCACCCTTTTGCAACATCCATCCTTGGAAGCAGAGCTAGCAAGCCACACACCTCAGGAAATGAATGACCTTTAATTCATGCTTTACCTTCATTTTAAGCGAATGTGTTGGTGTCTTTGGTTATTATATATGCGGCGTGATTGATTGTAATGAATGGAAGACCGGGAAATGCCACGAATGTACAAATATGGGGAAAGCAAAACAATTTGAATTATGATGGCAACTGTACTTCACGTGACTTCCAGTTCGGGACTTAGAAAATTTCAGGCCGCCTGATTTTTGTTGAACAGAGGGTATAAAAATGGTTTTAAGGTGAATTCATGTCACCAGCAACAACAAAACATATTTAGGTCCTTAAGTGAAGTGCCTGAAATTTTTGTCCATTTTTAACTGAATTTGAAGCTTCCCAACAGCTATCCATACAAACAACCACAATCAATTTTCAGAGAAATCTATCCAGTGGGAGCTGCGTCGACACATGCAGGCAGACACAAAGAGACAGAAACAATTCCTTTGTTATGTAAAACTGAATGTTTTCATGGCAAGTCACCAAAATGTCCTTGGGCCATCTCCCAGCTATGACACAATTGCCAGCTTCTAACCACTTTGGAAATTCTTCAGTTTTACATACAATCTAACAGAAATGTTGAAGCATGATTACATCAGAAACAGCCTACCATAACCAACAAACAAAGGAAACAAAGGCAATAACTACAATGACACTGGTGTACTAATACAGTGATAACAAAAATAAACACAAACACTCCACTGATTATATAATACAGTCACTGGAGAGGTTGAACTGGATTCACCAGCCTCTATACTGATGTTAATTTATTAGCTGAAACTGTATCAGAAAAGAGTTATGAAAGAATCTTTGCCTTCCTATCTAATACCTAAAAACAAAAACAAAATCCACTTACAAACCAATGAACAAAATTTAATCATCATATACTACCAAGGTTATCAAGAAGATGGGAAACGTGGAACATGAAGCTCACATGGAAAATAAGCAATGCATACCACATTAAAAAAAAAACCTGAAGGCTACAGACCACTTGGGATTACGTATGTGCAGAGAGGATAACATTTAATTTTGTACTGGCAAGGCCCAAAGTGAAAGCATGTCTTCCTCTACGGCCACCCATGGCTGAGTTTATGATTGGTGAATGTCCCTAAATCCAATCTAATAACAAATACCTGTCCCTATTTACACCTTCATTCCTCAGACCAATATATATGAATAACCATCCAATGACACTACGGACATGCCGTTATGAACACTGCACTAACCGCATCCACTTTGGCATATTTCATGTGAATACAGAAAGTTCATGCAATCTGCAAGATGCAATACTAGGGCTAAAATGGATCTTAAAAAATTTGATATAACCAAGTGGACAAGACTGCTTTCTCTCTCTATACATGGTCCAGTGATGCCCCCCCCCCCGGGTGAACACAGTAATGAACCTCAGGACATGGCCCAGCAGTGCACCCCATGTAAAAAAGTAATGAAGTTCTGGACATGGTCCAATGATGCACCCCTGTGAAGACAGTAGTGAATCTTTAAGTTTTGTAAAACACAGGGAATTTCTTAACAAACTAAAGTGTTCAAGTAGGATGAATGAACAACATAACTTTTAAGTACTATCTGTTCATGTATTTACCACACAACTACATGTTTCAGTCAAATAGTGTGGCCATCATCAGGTGGTCTACATATCCAACAAAAGTATGACGTAGGATAAAGCGTCTTCTATTACAAACAGTGACTATGATGTAAAACTGCGCTATTATTCCAAAATGGAATAATATACAATAAAATATATACATTATACAGATACATACATTCCTATAAAATATATTTATTTCTGATGCAATAAAAATGCAAGCTATTCATATCCATAGTTTTTGGTACAGTTCACTCCGTTAGATGTGTGGTAGTCTTGCTACCATAACAAACAGTCCCTATGACAGATCGCTGGCACTTAATGTTACCTAACATTGAGCACGTTCTTCACTTCTAACAGCATTACCTTGAAAAGTATGTACACTACTACAAGCGACTCTAATATTATGGCACGTGTCAATTTGTAAACTTGCTTCATGTCAGATTATTACATCTAACTTCTCTTCAGTACTGACTGTCTTTCACTGACTTTTCACTTACACTGCACTAGGTGTTGCAGATTTACATCTCTCACTCAGGATGGTAAGAAAAGCCACTGATACTGAAGAAACTAAATGCACTGGATAATTATATCACCAATGTACTCAATCCATGCACGAATGATGGCATAACAGTGACATCATTTACTGCTTGGCCTCCTACAGAGTTAAGTGCGACCACAGATCATCTATGTCAAATCACGTTAAACCAAACATTATCAAATAAATTCAAAATGTGTTGTATATTTTCAAGACGTGCTAAAGTGAAATCCAGCAAAAAGAAACTGCATACAATGAGACCTGCCTGATATGCTTAGCAGGAAGTGGGTCAAAGTCAACTATATGTAACAGCAAAGTTACATAAACAAAACCTTAATTATGTCATGGATGTCTTTAAAAAAAAATTCAAGTATCTCTCCCATCAGGAAACTATGTCCACATAGCAGTTACATTCAAGAAGACACAAGAAATGCATGACACAACTTACATTGGCAACAAACACTCGTGTAACAAGAGGGCCATTTATCCACAAAGACTCCAAAAACTGTGGACTAAGACCGTATGTGTTTCCCCACTTTTGTCCAGCACCGCTTACAGCAGTGGTCAATGCGGGAGCAAGTGATGGGGATGTGTCCCATTTGCCTCTGGGTTCATCTCTAATTCTGCCGCCACCAGCACTGCCACCACCACCACCTCCACCACTGCTTCCAACACCACTACCTGCCCCACCACCACCCTTCTGTGGTCGGCCATATCTGTCACGCTCTACGTCGAAGTCCTAAAAAGAGAACAACAATAAATATCCACTGTGCTAAATTGGGGCCTTATAATGTTTTATACATCACTATCACACTGTTACACACAAAGACTTGGAACAGTAAATTCCCAGGAAACAACAAAGAAGTGAATGAGTTAAATAATATGCAGTACTGTCTCCCCTATGTTTCATTTAACAGTTTAATGAAATACATTACCAGCTGCAATAGATTTACCTGGTACTTTTCACTGAGAAAACAAAGCCATTCATATACGGTTCAATGTTCACCTGAGACCATCTACTACACAGCAAGCAGTCATTGTAGCAGACGTCATACAAACAATTGGTTTACCAAGACTTTGGGGCTGCCACGCTAATAATAATGTATATTACAGTCTTCTGGGATGTGATGCTATATAGACAGGTACGAATCAACCCAATTTTTCAGAGAAACTTACTGCCTCAATCTTCACCAAAATCAGTACTGGTAACCTTGGTAACTACCCTAAGAGAGCTTGTAAGTTCGACACGTTTAATTCTTTCTCATCAGCCTACATGGCGTCATGTATATTTGATTATCCACCCAGGAATACTGACTCAGGATTACCATATTAGCCATTAGCATACTGCACGACTTGCAAAGTACATATATCAGGATACCTCATCAGTATACAGTTGGTTGTTTAACAGCCCAGTTTGGAATTAAACTTTTGTTGTGAAACAATACCACACTGCAGATGCCGACTATCCCATTCTTATGTCTACCTCACCTTTCATGTAGAGCTACTGCCTAGTTAAAAAACAGCCTTTCAACACTGTATCACTAATAGTTTGAAAGTTTTATTGATTCTGTGTTCAAGTAACAATGGAAGAAACAGATATGGAGCAATACATAAAGGGAAAAATCAGACATATACAACAGCAATTAATGTATGCAATTATTTTAAAGAGCCCTGACAAAACCGATAATTACACAACAAAGTCAACTCGTAATGGAACCCGCACAATACAGCATATTTCTACTGCACAAAAAGCAGGTGCATGGGGCCCAATGAGGACACCTAAGACATGGAAACACATTCCTGAGTTAGAACTATACTAATATCATTAATACCAACGATATTTACCAGAACTTTTCCAGCATCACAAAAACACTAAACACTATGTTGCAGAAGCAACCTGTTTCCTTCTTCGGGTAAAAACATTAATTGTATGAAACTAGTCATAAAAAAATTCAGACATATCAAAATAGTACATAATACACTCAAGTAAAAACAAACCACATCTAAAAATATGAATCCCAAATCAGAAAACCCTAAATAATTTTTAGAAACACCAACAATAAAATATAAAATTTAAAACAGATCTGCAAGTCATGATAACAGATCAAACTAGTCAAATGTCTAAACAACCAATGCCCTCTGTTGGTGGAAGTAAGAACCAACTGTGTTACTGCAACCAAAAGCATTACTTCATGGGATTTGTTTCGTAAGTCAATAATATATAACAGTTCTGTGCCAAATGAAATATGGTATGAATGGCTGCTACAACCATGCTGCAAACAGTGTCAAAGAACACATGGCAAACTTCAGAGAATGGGATTTTATGACAAGTATCACATCAGGTAGACAATGGAAAACTTCTGCAAACAGGTACTAAAACCTGCAGTATCCCTGTTGTGAAACAAACCCTGCTGTAATGTCACCAACTAAATTTCTTTTACTTACCTCCTTAACAACCAGCTTTCTCCCTTTGAGATCAAAGCGATGCATTTTCTCCACAGCTTTTTTGACTGAATCAGCTGATTCAAACTCTACTATCCCACACCCTCTTGGTTTGTCATTTTCATCATGAAACAGTTCCACATACGCAACTTCACCAACTGGCAACAAGGGAACACAATTACTTGCTGCTATATTCAGCACACCAGGTTTAAGTACTATCTAATGCTATGACAATATTAGTGTTTAGTTTTTGATATTACAATCATCACACAATGGACCTAACATTACCTAACATGAGCAGAACATGAATGAAAAACATACCTTCCTTTCTGAAGAGATCTTTGAGCTCCTGCCAGTGGTATTCATAAGCAATATTTGAAACAAATACACGTCTTTCTGCTGCACTTTTCTTTCCACCACGATCACGATCCCGTTCACGTTCACGTTCTCGGGAATGACTTGAACTTCTTGGACCAAAACGACTTGGCCTATCACCCCTTCGGGAGCGGTCACGTTCCCTCTCTCGACTACGATCTTTACTACCACTGCCACCTCCACCCCCAACACCACCACCACCACTCAAGTTGGAATCATCATCATTTCTGTCATCACTGGGGTTTAATGGTGATCTGCAAAAGGGCCAGCAAATGACATGTAGAATGTAGTATAGTCATATTCTATAGAGAACTAGGAACACAAACTACAAAGTTTAATAGTAGTGACAAAAACTCCAAGACTAATACTGTCTTAACCCTTTGGCTCCGAAAAACTTTAGCTGATACAGCATGTGATGTTGAGAATACCTGAATGTCACGTTGGTCATCAGCCAAGAACTTCCAAAGTAATGGGAAGCCATTTTAAGTCCTCGCCTGTAGTACATTCAACTATCTCAACATGTGATAAGAAAACCAGATAAAATGACCATTTATAACTCAGCAAAACTGTACTGCTCAAAGGAAATAATTATCACAACACATATTAAAAAAAAAACCTTTCTGTTCTTTCCAAATACTATCTGGGATTACAGTCTTGTAGCACAGTTGAACACATCAATCAAGATGTTATCAATTTGAATGTGTGCTTAACCATCAGGCAATATCTGACTGACTGTGAATGCTCTGATGTGAGAACAATACACTCTGATGATCAGAATTCTTCAAGTGGCACAGTTTACTAATCTAACTAATATTACACTTACATGGTCCCACAATCTGTAAAATCTGCATAATATTCCTTTACGAAAAAAAATTAGTTCCCTTGGCGGATACTACACTGCCAAAAATAACTTTCTATAAATTAAAAACATAAAATGAATACTCAAAATTACCGTTCTTCTTATCTTTAAACTTTCAAGTTCAAAACAACTTCAGTTGGGCAGTTTGCACTATCATGAAGAAACATGTGATTCATGGAGATTTTCCTTACTTATTCACACAAATGAAAACCAAATAAAATACAATGCTGTTGGAAGACACCCCAAACCACCTTCAATAAATCTCTGACACTTTTCAACCCAGCTGTGCCTTGATCAAAGTCACATAAAATACACAGGAAAGCATTACAGATTTAACATTTAATGTATGTGTACACACACACACACACACATGTACACATAAAGCAAGGACAAACCAGTGTTGCTATTTACAGCAAAATGAGAAAGGTCAACATTACTAACTAAATGTGTTTTACTGGCCATATCCATACTTTCAAAATTAAGCTTCCTTTAAAAAAAAAAAAAAAAAAAGGTATTAATTTCAGAAAATGAATTAATACTTCAACTTCATATCACTTTGGCATATCTTACATTTGCAACTTATTTACTCTGTCATTTTGACATTACACACAATGTAAAACTTTTGAAGGTTCAGCATTATTTTGTATGACTCCTTGATACTGGTCCAGCTGCGCTGAACCACAGCACAGGTTTACATAAAAAATACAACCAATGAGGTAAACTTTACTAAAAAAAATATGTTATAAAGTGTACTTCCTAATTGCACTGTTTAATGAGACTGGAGTACATGGTAATACTGCATTAAAAAATGCTGGAGGTTTATAAAAGGATTGGGGCTCTCTCCCAACAAAGTGATTTAACTGATTTTTGTACAAATACATAAAAAATACATGAATATTATGACACTACAACAGTCTCTTTACTGTTCAACCACAACTAACAATTCTTGCTTTCTTATGCTCAAGCACTGCTATTTGTACATGTATTTACTCAGGAAACCAGCATGCTATCACTGTGATCATGACCAAACGTGATGAAGGTGGGTAGCACTGTTGAGGCACATCTGAGAAGTCAGTATCAGCCAAGAGACCAGCTGCCTGGTAATGGATATCTGTATATCATGTATGAACCAGCCTCTTATTGGATGCTATGCGTTCCAAGTTACAGTCAACGAATAAACCATACGTAAATAAAGAATTCATAAATTCCTTCATGCTAATTAACAATATATCAACCATTAATATAGTGTATTATTTTTAAGGCAGGCACAATGAGAAAGTTTTTGAAATAAGATGTAGAAGGAATGGAATACAAAGATAGCATTCAAGTGTCACACATTACTCGACAGGTTTGAGTGTAAGAGAATTACATGTTATCCAGTTGGTACATCCTGTCAGATAATACTTAACTTACTTCCTCCATGGAGCAGAGTCCTTCTTGAGAAGCTAACAGGCTTTCAGCTAGTCAAGAAATTCCCCACATATTATGGAACCCGAAGGTTCATTATGGCAGTCACAAGTGCCCGCCACCCATTTGTCCCTATCCTGCACCAGCTAAATCCAGCCCATACCCCCACAGCCCACTTCCTGAAGATCCAGCTTAATATTAACCACCTGGGTCTCCCAAACAGTCTTTCCCTCAGGTTTCCCCACGAACACCCTGTATACGCCTCTCTTCTTCTCCATTCGTGATACATGCCCCAACCACCTTATTCTTCTCAATTTTATTAACCAAACAACATTTCTCATTATGTAGTTTTCTCCACTCCCCTGTCACTTTGCCCCTCGTATATGCAAATATTCTCCTCAACACCCTATTCTCAAAAACCCTCAGCCTACATTCTTCCCTCAATGTGAGCGACCAAGTTTCACACTCATACAAAACAACAGGTAACATTATAGTTCTGCATATCTTAATTTTTAAATCTTTGGATAGCAAACTGGAATACAAAAGATTCTGCACCGAATGACAGCAAGCATTCCCTGACTTCAATCTGCTCTCAGTTTCTTCCTACATAGAACTTTGATACATGACGGTTTTTCCCAAACATATGAAATCTTCCACCCTTTCAAAGGAACTATTATCAATCTTTACACTGTAACTCTGTCGTGCTTCCTGATCTCGAGACATGACCACACAGTCTTATCAGCATTTACATCTAGTCCAGTCTCCTCACTAGCAAACTACTAAAGCTTGTGCATTTTGCTTTGTAGTATATACATTTCCTCCCAATATATTAACTTCATCAGCATAAACCAGAGCTGATGTGCACCATTTAATTTCAAGCCATCTGCTTTGTAGTATATACATTTCCTCCCAATATATTAACATCATCAGCATAAACCAGAGCTGATGTGCACCATTTAATTTCAAGCCATCCTGGTTTACCTGAACCCTCCTAATGGCGTACTCGAAAGCAAGGCTGTAAAGCAATGGCAATAAAGCATCTCGTTTCAAACCATTTCCAATAGGAAACATTTCAGACACATGTTTGCCTACCCAGACTCAGCTACAGGTTTCATTCAGACACATTTTTATTAGCCTTATCAGTTTCGTGGGCGTACCACACTCAATGAGAATATTATACAAGTCCTCTCTCCTAACTGAATCATAAGCTTTCCTAAGCATATAAATAGCTGATGCACTGCTTCATAATATCACCATTTTTTTTCAAGAATTTGACGAATGCAGAATATGTAATCAGTAGCCGACCTTTTGTAACAAAATCCACACTGATGGTTCCTGATAATTTCCTCTGCACATGCAGTTAACTCTGACAGCAGGATATTTGATAAAATTCTGTATGTCGTTGGCAAAAGTGATATGCCTCTACAATTACTACAATCTGTTTTATTGTCATTATAGATAGGTACAATGATTGACTCCTTCACCTCCTCAGGCAGTTCCTCCTTATTCCAAAAAGAATTAGTAAGTTTATGGATCTCTGAGTGTTAATATTCTACCCTCTGCTTTCATCAAATCTGCTGGCATCTGATCAATGTCTGGTGATGTGTGTCTTTTTTGCTTTTCAATAGCCATCTCAACCTCACTAGCACTTGGCTCAGGCGCTAGTGGCACTGGTGAATGCACATCCCATCACTAACCCCAAGTACACTGAACGGCTGAGAGAAATATTTCCTCTACCTTGCCAAAATAATGTGGGAATGAGTGACCAAACCACCCTTCTCATCTTTTACTACATCAGTGCTAGGCTGGTAGCTCTTCTCGAAATCGGTGATTCCCTTATACAAGTCTTGATACTTCCAATCTTACTATAAGTTTCAAGTTCATCAATTTTAGCTTTCCAATATTCCTTCTTTTTGTTCCTGAAATGTCTACTAGCTTCATGCTTTACAATGTTTAGATTATCTACATGGCTTTGGTTTGGATCCTGTAACCACTGCATTTTAGCCTGCTTCCTTTGATCTAATAAATGTAAACATTATTCATTAAACCATGGTTTATGCTGCCTCAATTCATACAGACCTAGCCTCTTTTTAGCTGTGGTTGTGACATTCTCTTTAATGCTCTCCCAAGCGTGTCCTCCCTATCACTTCAGTTCTCCATTGCTACAAACCTGTTTGAGATCTCAATCTGATACTGTTTTTTAACCTCCAGCTCATTTAGATTCCTGAGATTAAATATTCCCACATCAAATTTCTGTGCTGCTTGTTTACTTACTGCCAATCTTTCCTCTTTCCTTAACTTTTGCAACCACCAGATAGTGATGAGCATCACACCCAGCTACCCTTAAAGATAGTATATCAAGTATACTCGAATGCCATCTCCTATCTATCAATATTTGATCAATCTGGTTGTGAGTCTGCCCATCATGAGGTCCACGTGTGCTTATGAATGTTTCGGTACATGAAAATTCTTAACAACGAGATTTTTTTATGTGGGAAAATTTACTATTCTAACACCTTTATCATTACTATCCTGTTGTATACTCTCATGCCCCACTTTCGGTTTGAAAATATTCTCTCTCTCTCCACTTTTGCCTTGAAGTCTCCCAACAGAATTATCATGTGGTACGTAGAAAAATGATCAAAAACCTGCTCTACTTCCTCATAAAAACTTTCTTTTGAGTCACCACTTTTCTCCTCATTTGCAGCATGCAAATCCAAAATGATACCACTAATAAACTCTCTCTTAACTGCTGATACTATTCCGTGGTGTACAAAAAATCCTGTTCCCAAATGATGAGTTTTGGTTCCTTTTCCATAAAAAAAATTAAAATCCCCTGCTCCTACCATACCCCCTTTATCCCAACTAACATCATGTACACCCACTAAATCTAACTTGTATCTTCCTAATTCAATGGCTGTTGTTGTAAGGGAACCCGACCTATACAGGCCCCTAACATTACATGAACTGAATCTCATGTCCCTTTTCAATTGCTGAGGTCATACCACAGGTTCAGTCCAGGTACAAGGACTATTTGAATAGTCTGTAACATGATGCAATTTTACAGTGAGGAGTTGTTAGCAACTCATTCAACCCCCAAGCTGGACCACACCTTGTTGGCTGTCCGTGACTGCTTATTCAATATGACAGCTACCCTCCATATTGGAGACCATTCCTCCATCTGCAACCTGAGCACAAGCTATACTATGGTGAGAGGGGCCCACTTACGGGACATGGGCCAATACCAGAACATTATCACAAGAAGGACCCAACAGTCAACAATGCCATTACTGTATGACACAGTGTGAGAAGATGAGGCCAGCAATTATAAGCAGAAGTTGAGCACTGCTTTCAAAGTTGTTTTAACATTGCATGACAATGCACATCCAAATGGATGTACTATACAATCATGGCCCCATGATGGCTGTCAGCACAAGTCATACGTTACAGTGTTGTTTCCGTGACACGAACAGGACGACGTCCACATGAGGACTTGGGCACGAATGGCATCCCCTGCAGGCGTTTCTCGTATTCCATTATTACTTCACTGATATGTTGCACCACTGTATTGTCCCAGACAGACACTAGCTACTTTCAACCCTTCAAATACCGCACCAGCACTGGCTGTAAGACCGTTACAGGAAGTATATTGCACTCTGGATATTACATAGAAAACATGGAGAACAAGATGAACGGAAATCATGTGTGTTGTTGGTAAAAATGAAAAGCCTGAAGAAACGGAAAGTAAGTGAATGATACATTGTAATTATACAAATAATGTAAAACCCATCCAACCTGTGTCCATCTTCATAAACAGATCAAGAAAACACGGAGTACAAGGTGAACGGAAATCATGTGTGTTGTTGGTAAAAATGAAAACCTGAAGAAACAGGAAGTAAATGAATTGTAATTATACAAATAACGTAAAACCCATCTAACCTTTATCTGTCTTCATAAATAGATCAATGAAGTGCCCAAAATGACAACATGCTTTGCTTCACTCAGCTGGACAGTCGGGCTGCTGTGGTTGGTTGCCACGACTGCAACAACATGTGTCAGTGTGCAGCTGATTGGGGCCACGATTCTATAGTGTATCCCATCCAAATCGCTCACACCCTCAGACACCACTCTGAGGTGTTGGTATGCCCTCCACGTAACCCTGACCTAACCCCTTCAGACTAGTACCTCTTGGTTTTACCAAGCCACTTTGAGAGACCACCAATTTGCCAGTGACTAAAGAGTGAAGGAACCAATGCACATATGGCTTATCAGTTAGCCAAATACATTTTTTTTTTCCTCTGGGCATACATAAATTTGTTCACTGCTGGACTAAGTGTATTCAAAAGCTGGGTAACTATATGGAAAAGGGGGCACTTACACATTTTCCATAGCTGCTGCATTACTTATACAGAGATCAATACCAATACTGACACACACATTTTTAACATAACATACATACAACAGTATATATCCCCAGAGTCAATCAAATGCCAGATGTCACTGCTCCTAGTTTGTTAATGTTTATGGTCAGTTTCTGGAATTCTGTGCCACTTAATGACACTTCTGATTCTAGGTTCTCCAGTTCAAGGCATATGAAGTGCATGAGAGCTTCTGGGTTTATGCAGCAGTGTAGGTAATGCATTTGTTCTTCTGAAATATGTATCACAATCCAGGAGGTGACAGCTACCTCATCTCAGGCACACACTATAATTTCTGCTGCCGTAACTTCAACCGAATTTTGAATAAAGGCTGCAGCACATACAGTTAAATGAAATGTACAGGAAAATGGGGTATCACAATGGCCTTTTAATTCACGAGTGCTAGACTACAAAGTCTGGTACATAATTTCACCACTCCAACAACATGCATACTTCTAGGCCGCCGCAGGCTGTTTTGCAGGACTGCACATACATGTTTGCAAGTGCGGCTGGGCACGAACACAGAGTTGTCTAGTTCCGGTGCCATTTTTAATGGCATACTGTCCACACTCTCCCCGCCCCCCACAACACGGCAAAATTGGAAAAGCGTGTTTATCTATCCAATCCCCGTTTATTTCTTTGTAGCTTTACTTTTAACCGGGATTAAACCAGCAGCCCAACC
>Ga0123352_10007850_pt1 | contig 16532 bp, 20 predicted proteins | sample TergutLab28metaG_FD_89700 | JGI IMG/M metagenome (GOLD analysis project Ga0123352, IMG submission 89700) | Labiotermes labralis P1 segment gut microbial communities from Petit-Saut dam, French Guiana - Lab288 P1 | ecosystem: Host-associated > Arthropoda: Insects > Digestive system > Gut ... | reverse complement strand
CTGCGCCTGTGGAAGCGTTCATGTAGATTCATGCGGTGGGAAAACGCTGTTTTTCCGTGTGACAACACGGAGAAAAACAGCATTTTCCCCCGCATGAAGCTATATGAACATAGCTGGAACATGCGCAGAAAATACAGATGCACACCCATGCGACAGTCCACTCATGTAAAACCATTACAAATTTCCTATGGCATAAAAAAGAGATTCAACTTCTTGCAAAATGCAAGAAGTTGAATCTCTTTTTTTCACGACTATACTTACGACTTATACCCAGGCACATTATCACGCCAACAATGTTCTGGCTTCCAGCCCAGCACCTTCTTAATTTTTTCATTAGACAACAGCGTTTGCTGTCCATCAATGGGGCTGCGGAAGTCGGTCACGTTGGGGTAGCCATGCTTCATCAGTTCGGCACTGGTTAGTGTGGTGCAGTTATCATCTGCGGCAATGTTTAGTACTTGTACGCCCAATCCGTCCTTTTCAATAGCCAAGCGGCAAGCGGTGGCAATATCCCTTGCATCAATATAGCTCCACAATATTGCGGCGCGTTGGTTTGGGTCATTGATGAATTTGGGGAAGTTTTCTTCGTACATCTTTTTTGTGATGACATTGCCTATGCGTAAATTAACAATTTGCATACCGCTTCGGCGATTGATTGAACGGGATATCTCTTCTTCTACGATTTTGCCAAGAGCGTATGAATCTTCGGGTAGGCATGGATGGTCTTCGTCCATGGGTACATATTGCGGGGTTAACCCTTTTTTAGAGAATACGATGCCGTAACTGGATTCACTGGATGCCATTACTGCCTTTTTAATGCCCAGTGCATCTGCCGCTTCCAGCAGATTGTAAGTACTCATCACATTGTTGCGGAAAGTGACTTCGCTGGTATAGCTTACGGCGTTGGGGATTGCCGCAAGATGCACAAGTGCGTCCGCGCCGCGCAAAATACCATAGCATTCACCTAAGTTGGTCAAGTCGGCGGTACGGTGGTCGGCTTTTACCTCTTCGGGCATTTTTACGTCTACGCTAAGTACATCATAGCCCATGTCTACAAAATGTTCTGCTACATAGGGGCCTAGCCGGCCGGCGGTTCCTGTTATTACTACTCTTTTCATATCGCATCTCCTCTGCATTATGGTCTTTTTAACTGCTCTTCAATGTCTTTTATCATGACTTCCAGTTTCTCGCTTGTACCACCGTACTTTGCCTCTATTTCTTGCCTGACCGACTCAAGCTCACGGAGTGTTTTTTTCTGCATGACGTCAAATTGTCTGTCTGACATTCCCATTACATCTCCTCCTTTTGTTTTTTAGTATATCAAATTTACCCTTCCGTATCTACCTCTCGTATCGCGATAAAAATCATCAAAAGCGAAGGCCCAATAATCAAACCCAGCAGCCCAAAAATGCGAAACCCAATAAAAATGGACATCAGCGACGCCAGCGGATGCGCACCCATTTGGGCACCCAAGATTTTGGGCTGCAAGACTTGCCGCGCAATGGTAATCACGCCGTAAATAACCCCAAGCCCAATGGCTTGGTTCATATTGCCCATGATGATGCTAATCAACGCCCAAGGTAAAAGCACCGTACCAATGCCTAAAATAGGCAAAAAATCCAGCACTGCAAGCAGCAGACCAATCAGCAACGCATAAGGGTTGCGCAAAATCAAAAGCCCAATAATGCTGATAATACCCGCAAATGCCATCAAAATATATTGCGCACGAAAATATCCGCCCATTGCCCGCATAAGCCCCACACGCGTTTGCCGCATTTGACTACGCAACCACTGCGGCGAAGTGTTTTTGACTGCGCCAAAAATATTGTCTCTGTCAGACATGAAAAAATATGCACTCACCAATGTAATCATAAAATTAAGAAAAAAATTCGGCACGATAACGGCCAGCCTAACACCTTGGTCGCGCACCCCATCGCCAAATAACGCGGCAACGGCAGTTAGCACCATCTCTTGAATATCGGGAATATACCAAGTGTCAGGCAAATGTTCTTCCCAGCGTCCAAGCCAATCATTTGCCGCTTCTAACCGCGCAACCAACTCTTCGGCATGGATAGGCACCGACTCCACAAACGCAACCAACTGTCGCACCAGCGTGGTCACTAACCACCCACCCAAGCTGCTCATTGCCGCAATAAACAAAAGCAAACTTAGTAAAGAAGCAATCCACCGCCGTAAGCCCAACCGACGCACAAAAAGACGCACCACAGGCTCAAGCACCAGCGCAATCAGTAACCCAAAAAAGAATGGCCCAAGCAACCAAAATAACTGTGTAAAAAACAAATAAACAACCGCTGTAATCAGCATAAAAAATGCCGCTCTGTCAACCAATAATTTATGCCGTGTGTAAAATTCGTACATATGCAAGACCCTTTCACTTTGTTTTATGCCAAGAAACTGCTTCGCAGTTTTCAGCACTTTTGCTTCGCAAAAGCAGCACTGCGTGCTGTCCGACTTCTTTCGGATGCATCCTGGACGATTCAATCGGTAACGAAAGCGGCTTTGCCGCTTTGTTTTTTTGTCGTATAAAAAAGATACCACAATTACAATTTTTTACCAAATGCATCTTTGCCCCCATGTTAGGCTCGTACAAAGCAAAATTATTTCACAAAGGAGCGAGGGTTATGAGTGATTTTACATTGCCTGCCAATATAAAGCAAATTGGCAGCATAGGCGATGGACTACGGATTTATGTTGAAGACTATGTTTGCACGTTTTTGCAGCAGTATGCCGAATCGGGTGGCTACAATGAACGTCTGGCGTTTTTGGTGGGGCGCAACATGGTCATTGACGGGCAAACCATTCTATTTATTGCGGGTGCCATCCACGGAAAGTATACCGAGAAACACGAGGGCTTTATGCGCTTTTCAGAAAAAAGTGCGCGTCACGCCGAAGATGTACTGGACGAACATTTTTCGGGCATGGAAATTGTAGGGTGGATGCAGTCCCAGCCGAGTTATGGCACGTATCTAAATCAGCATTATGGCGCGTACCATTTGCGTCAGTTTAAAAAGCCATACCAAGTACTGTTTGTTGTAGACCCACTGGAAAAAACCAATGCGTTTTATATGGCCAACCCATCTGCACTAACACCTTCGGACAGGGTGGCAGAAATTCCAGGGTACTTCATATATTATGAAAAAAACACAAATATGCACGAGTACATGCTCGCCAATAAATCCTTGGACTATACGGCAAAGTCACCAACATATGTAGAGCTAACGCCAATGGAATACGCAACAGACAGCCACGACCCGTACGAAGCATATGATAGTGCAGGATTAGACGACGATGAGGAATACGAAAGCACAGTAGAAGGGCGATATAGGGTAGACAGCCCACAAGATTTACAGCCAGAAGATATAATCCGCCGCCACCAAGCGAACAAAGAGCGACGAAAGGGGTATCTGATGGAAAATAAACGTGCCGTAAACCTGCTTGCCAGTTTATGCGCCGTGTTGTTTGTCGTTTCGTTTGTCATGGGTGTCGGGCTCATTCGCAATCAAGACCGTATCGAACGCATGGAAGGCGAAATGCGCCAACTGGCCACCGCACACAGAAACCTGTTTGCACAAGTGTCATCGTCATCAGGCGAACTCGCACCTGTTTTTGCTGAAGCACCACCGCCGCAACAACTAGAAGCCATTGAAGAACCACCCGCATATGAAGACACATTTGAACCAAGCGCGGCAGTACCCGCAACACAACCGCCGGCAGCCACTGCACCACCCGCAACCACACCGCCGCAACCCGTGGCGGCAGTACCCACCGCACCGGGGGAACAAGAGGCTTTAATCCCCGCCATTCCGGAGGCATACACGATTCAGCCCGGCGACAGCCTTATCGCCATCAGCATACGATTTTTTGGCGACCCGGGCATGGTTGATGAAATTTTGGCACTCAACGGCTTAGATGACCCCGACCATATTGTTGCAGGCAGAACAATTGCCCTTCCCAGACGATGAATGTGACAGCAAAGCATATGCAGAGCACAGACATGATTACTGCGTTGGTACATGAAATAAAAAATCCAGCGGCTTTAGCCCTGGCACATATCGAGTTAGCCCGGTTGCATTTGGATGAATTAAACGACATAGAAACACATTTATCACATATCGAAAACGCGCTAACTGACATCAGCGAACTGGCACAGGAAATGCTGCACGCGGAACATGACAACACACCATCATATGAAATAGATATCCATGCATTGCTAGGCGACATGTTAGAAGCACATCAAGTAGCACGACCTGATATTTGCTTTACATTAACGCCATCAGAAAGAAAGCCCATGTTATTTCACGGGCAAGCGCAATGTATTCGTATAATCATATCAAACTTACTAAAAAACGCTGTGGAAGCAGTAAGCGATGTATCTTACCCTGGACATATTGTTGTAATCACAGAGCAGTGTGAAACACATTCAAAAATATCTATTTACGATAACGGCCAGCCCAAAGGCAACAAACTACACAGCAATGGCCTGGGCTTAAAAATTTGCCAGCAACTTGCCGCAAAAATGAACGGCACAGTACACATTAACATTGGCAAAAATGGCGGATGTGTTGCAGAGGTAAACCTGCCTACTCATTTTTAAACATATCCCTCAACCGCTGGTTCATTTCATCAGCGGTTTTTTTATGCCTGTATTCGCTGACGGCAATCACGGTGATATAAACAACAGCAACAAGCACCACAAAAACAATCACTTGCAGCGGCCTGTGGCATACTACCCAACCAAGATAAATGGCTGTCGCCAGCGACAGCGCGGTCGTTATATAAAAATGGATTAACGTGCGGATAAGCATTGCCCGCCTGGTTAGCCTACCATTTGAATAAAAAACAAAATGCGTCAGGCAAATGAGGCTAGTCAAAACCCATATGGCGTTAATATGCACCGTACACACAGGGCCGAGTCCCATAGCTGTGGTAAACACTTGTGCCGCAATCATAGCACAGCCAAATATCACAAAAAATGAATGAAATATTAGCCTGCAAATTTCTTTTGCATCCATGGTATCGCCCCCTTCTATAAGCCTAATCGCTTTTTAAGTTTGTCGACATACGACCGCGAAACAATAACCACTTCACCGTTTGTCATAATGGCTTCGAGTCTTCCGTGCAGCGCGGTGGACAATGATTTTATTTTGCTTAAATTAACGATAGATGATTTTGATATACGTAAAAACGCGCTTGCAGTTAAAGCTTCTTCTAATGCATACAATTTCTGTTTCGATTCATATATATCGCCTTCGCAATAAAGCCATGTCTTGTTGTCTACCGATTCAATATAGTATATGTCTTTTGGGTTTATCGCGCAGAGTTTATTTTCTATATATGCAGCCAGTACATCGTCATTGTCTTTTAACTGTTCAAGTACATTCAAAAGTTTAGGGCTTACTTTGTATACTTTAACTATTATTTTCTCGTTTTCACCGTCTTTTGGCTCTTGAATTATGACTTCCAAAACCAACCCTCCTTTTGAAGTATATGTATAAGTAAAAAGCGAACATCTCTGTGTAAGTCAAGAGCTGCTCGCTTTAAGGTGTCAAACCATATTTTTTTAGTTATGCCTGTGCGACTTTCGGATACACCGACACTTGCTTTTTGTCGCGCCCTTTGCGTTCAAAACGGACTGTACCGTCTACCAATGCGAAAAGGTTATCATTTGAACCGCGCCCGACGTTGTTGCCTGGGTGAATTTTTGTACCACGCTGGGTGTACAAAATATTTCCTGCCAGAACAAACTGGCCGTCGGCACGTTTTGCGCCAAGACGCTTAGAATTGGAATCACGTCCGTTTTTGGTTGAGCCAACGCCCTTTTTATGAGCGAAGAACGATAGATTCATTTTTATCATTATGTCACTTCCTTTACATCAATTTCACTGGGATGTTCATCCCTCACACTGTAAAGACCCAGTTCCAGTGCGTCAAGCAGCAGACCTGCTTGTGCGTCGCGTGGTTCATGGTCTTTCAACGAGAAAGTTAAAAAACCACCTTCTGCGTTGTAGCTGCACTCAAAACCATCTGCCCCCAATATCGTGAGGGATTCAATACTGTTGACAGTATTGATAACCAACATGCTTACGGCAGCGCATACATGGGTTTCACCATGATTTTTTACAGTAAAGCCGATGATTTGCCCGTTGCCGTTGCGCATTATTTTTGCGTTAATCATATAGCCATGCCTCCTTCATCGGCGGCATGGATGGCTATTTATTAATGGCTTCAATTTTTACAGTGGTAAACGGCTGACGATGACCTTTTTTCTTGTGGAAGCCCTTTTTTGCTTTGTATTTGTAGATGATGACTTTTTTTGCTTTACCATCACCCATGACTTTGCCTGTGACCGTTGCGCCTGCAACCGTTGGCTTACCAAAAACAGAACTATCACCGTCTAAAAGCCCAAGCACTTTGTCAAAAGTGAAAGACGCGCCCGCTTCGGCGTTGAGTTTTTCAACCCTAATTTCGTCACCCGCTTGCACTTTGTACTGCTTGCCGCCTGTTTCAATAATTGCGTACATACTACACCTCCTATAATAATTTTGGAAGTACACGCCGCCATAAGGTAGCGTTTTCAATATTTTGAAAACACTTTTCCAAGACATAAACCCAAGACGAGCGGTTACTGGCAGGGATACTACCATAATATAGGGATTTCGTCAATCATTTGTCAAAACGATATAGACGCATCAAACGCGTTTTCAATATGATTGGCATACCATGTTCCATTTTGTTCAAGAATTTCTATCACATCAAAGCGAAAGTCATAATCGACCAAATTTTTTGCGGCGATATAATGCAGTGCGGTTTTTATTATTTTTCGCTGTTTTACTATGTTCACAGATTCCCGTGGCAGTCCATGGCTTAATCCACGGCGATATTTTACTTCTATAAAAATTATGGTGTTTTCTGTTTGTACATTTTTTGCAATCAGGTCTATTTCTCCTGTTTTTATGCGGTAGTTTTTAGTTAGTATCTGATAGCTTTTGGTTTGCAGAAATTTTTCAGCCGCTTTTTGCCCATCCATTCCGACGTTGTACTTATTTTTTTCCATTGCTGTATCCCCTTGTTGGTGAAATATGGTATAATTATTTCAAGTTAGAAAGACGGTGTACATTATGCAGTATGTATTGTTGTTTTTAGAAGGCTTTATTACATTTATCTCGCCGTGCTTATTGCCTTTGCTTCCTGTTTACATATCTTATTTTTCAGGGGATATAAGCGACGGTTCTTCTGTTTCTAAGGCGCGTCCTTTTTTGAATTCCGTTAGTTTTGTCATCGGGTTTACGATTGTTTTTGTCATGCTGGGGGCTTTTGCGGGGACAGTGGGCAGCTTTTTAACCCAGTATAGCACGGTGGTTAATTTAATTATGGGGGCTATTGTTGTTTTGTTTGGATTAAATTATTTGGGGGTTTTGCAGTTGAAGTTTGCGCCGCGTTTTGGCGGTGGTGTACGATTTGGCAGTGGTAAGCCACTGACTGTACTTTCGGCATTTTTATTTGGCATCATTTTTTCTGTGGCATGGATGCCATGCGTTAGCAAATTTTTGGGTGCGGCTTTAATGCGCGCCGCAGGGCAAGGCTCTGCGCAAGAGGGCATGTTTATGCTGTTTGTGTTTTCAATGGGGCTTGGCATTCCATTTATTATTAGTGCGGTGCTTATCCACAGGTTGAAGGATGCTTTTGATTTTATTAAGCGTCACCATAAAATAGTCAATATTGTGTCGGGCTCAATGTTGGTGATTATTGGTGTGCTTATGATGACAGGATTATTTGGACGGTTTATCGCGTTGTTTTAGGAGGTATTTATGCATAAAAAAACAAAATTATTATTAGGAATGCTGGCGTTTGCGTTGCTGCTTTGGGCGGCGTATTTTGCTTACAACCAACTTCAACATTTGCAGGACGACGAGGTGATAAACATTGTCGAACACAGTCGGCCACATGCATATGCGCAAGAAAATGTACGCGAAAGCGAAGATGACTACATGTTACCCGAACTGCAACAAGCCCCCGACTTTGCCATGACCGACGAAGCTGGAAATGAAATACGCCTTTCAGACTTTATCGGGCGTCCGGTTATATTAAATTTTTGGGCAACATGGTGTCCATCCTGTGTACAAGAAAGCCCCCATTTTGAAACCTTGCACCAAGAAATGGGCGATGCAATTGAAATACTCAAGGTCGTGCTGCTGGACGGTCAACGTGAAACCCGCGGCAGGGTTGATGCATTTATGGCAGAAAATGACTACACATTCCCATTATATTTTGACACTACAGGGCAGGCCTCTAGGGCATTTGGGGTGTCCTTTATTCCCGTAACGTTTTTTATCAATGCTGAGGGGTACGTCGCCGCAGGGATTCAAGGCGCGGCGAGTGAAAATGCGTTGCGTAGTGGGGTTGATATCATTTTACAAGACTGACGTAAAAATTGCATCTTCCAATTTAGACTTTTATTCAACCAACACACTCGAAAAAGGATTCAACTTCTTGCAAAATGCAAGAAGTTGAATCCTTTTTAACATAAAAGTTTTTGCGCTTATGCCCCCAATATCTTCTTCAAATCTGCTTCTGGCGTAGAAATAGGCGTCAGATTAAATTGTTCAACAATTACATTCAAAATATTAGGTGATATAAACGCCGGCAAACTTGGCCCAATATAGATATCTTTAATGCCCAACGACAGCAATGTCAGCAAAATACAAACTGCCTTTTGTTCGTACCACGAAAGCACCAATGTCAGCGGTAACGCATTCACTGAACATTCAAAGGCTTTGGATAATGCGATGGCTACTTTTATCGCACCATATGCGTCATTGCATTGCCCCATATCCATAATACGCGGTAATCCGCCAATTTCACCTAAGTCAAGGTCATTAAAGCGATATTTTCCGCAGGCAAGCGTTAGAATAACGCTGTCTTTTGGCGACTGTTTTACAAATTCGGTATAATAGTTTCTGCCTGGTTTTGCGCCATCACAACCGCCAACCAAAAAGAAGTGCTTAATCGCGCCGCTTTTTACCGCCTCAATCACTTTGTCTGCTACGGATAACACAGTGCCTTGTGCAAACCCTGTGGTGAGCGTATCGCCGCCATTGATTCCTGTCATTTTATGCAGTGCTTTGTAGCCGCCTAGCTCCAATGCCTTGTTAATAATCGGCGTGAAGTCTTTATTGCTATCATTCGCGCTGCCGATGTGTATCATTTCTGGATAGGATACCACCGAAGTCGTAAATACCCTGTCGGCATAACTTGGCTTTACAGGCATGATACAGTTGGTGGTAAATAGAATCGGTGCGGGAATATTTTCAAATTCTTTCTGCTGGTTTTGCCATGCCGTACCAAAATTGCCTTTTAAATGTGGGTACTTCTTTAATTCTGGATAGCCATGTGCCGGAAGCATTTCACTGTGGGTATATATATTGATGCCTTTACCCTCTGTTTGCTCCAGAAGCAATTTAAGGTCGTGCAAATCATGGCCTGATATCACAATAAATGGGCCAGGTTCTATATTGCAACTTACTTTTGTAGGTACAGGGTCTCCATAGGTGCCTGTGTTCGCCTTATCAAGTATTTCCATGCATTTAAGATTCACATGACCAAGCTCTGTAACCACTGCAAGTAACTCGTCAGTGGTTTTGTTTGCACCAATCGCGCATAAACCCTTACAGAAAAATTGGTTGACGGATTCATCCATCTGTCCAAGGACATAAGCGTGGTGTGCATAAGCCGCCATGCCGCGCAAGCCAAATAATATCAGTGACTTTAGCAAACGCACATCTTCGTTGTCATCCCATAGTTGTGTCATATCATAGGCATTATTTTCTAGGTGCGGGGCGAGTCTTGTGTATTCTTTTTTAGTAATTTCAATTTGTTGCAGTAGGGTTTCGTCATTAAAGCTTACGTTGGTAACTGTGGTAAATAAGCCGTCAATCATCACTTTGTAGGTCGTGTTTGTTGGTGCGGCATTACCCTCTGTCACTCTTGCAAGGCCAATAAGTTCGCCCGTTAATTTATCTTGCAGGTTGGCTGTATCTGCTTTTTTGCCGCATACACCGCCTACTGTGCAGCCCAACCCTTTTGCGGTCTGCTCGCATTGGAAACAAAACATTGACATAATCAATCTCTCCTTAGTTTTCTAAAATTTGTCCATCCGTTGAAATGGTAACGACTTGCCACGGAATCATTTTGCCGCATTGTTGCAATGCGGTTTTTGTTGCGTGTTCAATTCCGCCGCAGCATGGCACCTCCAGTCTGGCAATCATTACCGATTTGATATGATTCTGCTGCAAAATAGCCGTCAGTTTTTCAGAATAATCCCCTGCATCTAACTTGGGACAGCCAATGATGGTGATTCTATTCTGCATAAATTCCTGATGGAAATTGCCATGGGCATAGGCGGCACAATCTGCCGCAATCAGTAAATTGGCGTTGTTAAAATACGGCGCGTTTGGCGGCACCAGTTTTATTTGTACTGGCCATTGGTTTAAGCGGCTTTGAATGGGTAATGCCACTGTTTTTTCGCTTTCGTCTTCGCGTTTAATCATCTTTGAATTTGTGCCAGGGCACCCACATGCCAATGTGTCGGGTTGTTTATTTTCTGTTTTTGTCATGATTTCAGTCTCTTTTTCTGAAAAACTAATGGCTTCTGTAGGGCAGACAGGCAAACATCGCCCAAGCCCATCGCAATAATCCTCACGCAGCAGCTTTGCCTTTCCATCCACAAGACCTATCGCGCCCTGGTGGCAAGCCGATGCACATAATCCACAGCCGATGCATTTGTCTTCATCAATGGTGATGATGTTTCTTTTCATGATACGTTCTCCTCTTCGTTTGACTTGTTGAAGCAAGCATACTACACTAAACACAACAAGTCTGTTGGATAACCAACGAAAGGAAGTTTTATGAAAAGAATTTTTGAGGCAGCAAAAAACAATGCATTGTTTCAAGACATTGCGTTCAGCGATTTTGAGTCCATGTTCAATTGCTTATCGGCCAGAATCGTTATGTACAAAAAAGGCGATACAATATTATTGTCAGGTGATTCCATAAACTTTGTTGGGTTAATTGTTTCTGGTGGTATTAACATTGTAAAGGAAGATGCAGATGGTAATACCACAATCATAACCAAACTGGTCAATTCTGATATCTTTGGCGAGGTTTTTGCATGTGCCGAAATATTCCACAGCCCAGTGACCGTACAAGCATTTGAAGATACCGAGGTTGTTTTTATCAACTACAATAAAATTGTGACATCATGTACAAATGCTTGTCCCTTTCATATACAGCTTATCAAAAACATGCTTAAACTTATTGCGCGCAAAAATCTGATGCTGAATCAAAAGATTGAAATTTTGTCCAAACGCACCACCAGAGAAAAACTGATTTGTTTTCTTGACTTTCAGCGGCGCGGTGCGTCAAACAAATTTACAATCCCATTTAATCGTGAAGAGATGGCACATTATCTGTGTGTAGACCGTAGCGCAATGTCTAATGAACTGTGCAAAATGCGTGATGAAGGATTGATTCTATTTCATAGGAATGCATTTGAAATTTTATAGACACGTCAGTGCTTATACATTGGACATAATCCGAGTATTGTGTATAATTGGAAGCACAAAAATTACAAGACTGGAGAACAAACATGGGCGAAAGCATGAGAGGTATGAAACGTACACATTATTGCGGCACGGCAAACCAAAACATGGTTGGTGAAACCGTGACTTTAATGGGATGGGTCAATAAACGCCGCTATTTGAGCGGCTTAATATTCATAGTACTGCGCGACAGGACAGGCATAGTGCAGGTTGTGGTAGACGAAAAGCGTGTATCGGCAGAGCATTACCGCTTGGCAAAAGAAGTCATTCGCGGTGAGTTTGTCATTGCCGTCACAGGCACAGTCATTGCCCGTGACCCCAAAGATGTAAAAACTGATTACCCCACCGGCGGGGTAGAAATTGATGTCACCGACCTGCGTGTGTTGAGTGAAGCAGAAGTGCCGCCATTCCAAGTCGCCGACGAAGATGTTGCGTTGGATATGCGTCTCAAGCACCGCTATATAGACCTTCGCCGCCCAGTGGTGCAGGATATTATGAAACTACGCCACAAAACATCGCAAGTGATGCGTCAATTTTTAACCGATGATGGATATATAGAGGTAGAAACTCCAATACTAATCAACAGTAGCCCCGAAGGTGCGCGGGATTATTTAGTACCGTCCAGAACACATCCTGGGCAGTTTTACGCACTGCCGCAGTCACCACAGCAAATGAAGCAAATATTGATGGTGTCTGGCTTCGACAAATATTTTCAATTTGCCCGCTGTTTCCGTGACGAAGATTTAAGGGCAGACCGCCAGCCGGAATTTACGCAGGTGGATATTGAACTATCCTTCGCCGACGAAGAAGATGTCATGCAAATGGCAGAAGGCATGATGGGCAAAGTATTCAAAGATGTAATGCAGATGGAAATCCCGAAAAACTTCCCCAGAATCACCTGGCATGAAGCCATGGAACGCTATGGTTCAGATAAACCCGACACGCGCTTTGGCATGGAGCTTAAAAACATCTCTGATTTAGTCAATGGCTGTGATTTCCAGGTGTTTTCATCCGCGCTAGAATCTGGCGGAAGCGTACGCGGGTTTAACGCCGAAGGGTGCGCCGCCATGCCGCGCAAGCAAATTGACGCGTTTATCGAACTGGCCCGTACCCACAAAGCCAAAGGTCTGGCATGGATTGTTTTGCAAGACGACGGCACAGTAAAAACCACGCTGTCAAAATTTTTCACACCCGAACAGATTAGTCAAATTACAGAAAAATTTGCCGCAAAACCAGGCGACCTTATTTTCCTGTGTGCCGACGCGACGCAAATTGTATTCGACGCATTGGGCGCAGTACGCTTGGCGGCGGCAAAATGGAAAAATATCATTCCGCAAAATGAGTTCAACTTCCTTTGGGTGACACATTTTCCGCTTTTTGAATATTCTCCCGAAGATGAGAGATACTATGCGGCACACCATCCTTTCACATCACCATTAGAAGAAGACGCGCATTTACTTGAAACAGACCCTGGCAGTGTACGCTCCCGTGCATATGACCTGGTGCTTAACGGGCATGAAATCGCGGGCGGAAGCATACGTATTCACCAACGCGAACTGCAAGACCGCATGTTTGCGGCCCTTGGTTTCACACCTGAAACGGCGGCAGAAGGCTTTGGATACTTCCTGGAAGCATTAAAATACGGCGTACCGCCTCATGGCGGCATTGCCTGGGGATTTGACCGTTTTATTATGCTTTTAACCAATGCCGAATCCATCCGCGAAGTCATTGCCTTCCCTAAGGTAAAAGACGCGTCATGTCCGATGACTAACGCCCCAGGCATGGTAGACCCAAAGCAGCTTGCAGAATTGGGTATTGGGGTAATTAGCCAAAAAGCCGATGAATAATAAGTGACATTTCCTTAGAAAAATGTCATTGAATGAGGTGAACTTAGCCTTGGATAACCATCAAATGAATCCAGAAAAAGCACATGTGGAGGAAACTATCCGCAATATATCGCAGCTGAGTTCGCGTATGAACCAGCTTAGTTTGTATGCCCAAAATCACGGCATACTTGACCCAAACGCACCCAAGCAAACCGTTATGCCACCGCCGCCAAAAGAAGGCGAACCCATAGAGGTGACACCCACTGCCGGCGCGGCAAAGCCTGGAGAGCATAAGCACAGACAATTGCAAGGCTTGCAAATTGGTGCCACCCAGCTTGAAGGCAATGCGGGCAAAATAATCGGTGCATTGTACCGCAATAGTCAAACGATGCAAGAAGCCCAACTGCGTGTGGCGCGTGAAAAGACTGCAAAAATGCTAGAGCAAGCGACAGAACCCGTTGCAGAAGAACCGCTGGAGGACTTTTTACCAGAAACAGAAGAAGCGTTGCCCGAACCGCCGCCGCCAGAAAAACCAGAAAAAATCCCCCAGCACGAATACGCCTATCAACCTGTAGTAGACGCGAGGTTATAATATGCCCCCAGACAATGTCGCCCCCGATATTTGGTTTCCAAACCTAGGCATTTATTTTGAAAACGTGCCGCAACACGCGTTTTCTATATTTGGTTTTGAAATTTATATGTATGCATTTTTTATTATCGCTGGTATTGCCGCCGCCTATTTTTTGGCGGCGTGGTATGCCAAACGCACAGGGCAAAAAGCAGAAGATTATTTAGATTTGCTGCTGCTGGGCGTGCCTATGGCTGTTTTAGGGTTGCGTATATACTTCATGGTTTTTAACTGGGACAACTATGCAGGGCAGCCTTTTCTCCGCGCATTTTTCAATTTTCGCGGCGGCGGGCTTGCTATTTACGGTGGTATTATTGGCGCGCTTTTGGCAGGTGTGATTATTGGGCTTAAAAAAGGGATTCCATTTACAACCATCGCCGATACATGTGCGCCGTCGCTGCTGCTTGGGCAAGTGATTGGGCGCATGGGTAACTTTTTCAACCGTGAGGCCTTTGGCAGTTTTACCGACAATCTTTTTGCCATGCGTATCCGTGCAGACCAAGCCCGCTCGATTCGTGCCGATGTGATGGAAGAAATTATTACAGCACAGGGGGTGCAATACATTCAGGTACACCCCACATTTTTATACGAGATGTTTTTCAATTTTATTTTAATGATTCTGCTTATATTATATCGCCCGCACAAAAAGTTTGGCGGCGAAATTATTTTGTTGTACACGCTAGGCTATGGCATCATCAGGTTTTTTATCGAGGGATTGCGCACAGACCAACTCATGTTTTTTGACACAGGTTTACCTGCCAGCCAAATCATGTCAGCCGTGTTTGTTGTTGTGTCTGTAGTGCTTATAATATTTGGGCATATGAAACGCCCCACAAGGAGGAAATAATGAACATACAACAGTTGAAGGAAACCCACGACAACCAGAATGACTTGTATATCCAAGGTAAAGGTGATTTATTTGCCGCAGGTCAAATACAGGACAATGCATTAAAACCATTGGCAGAAGACCGCCTAGCTAACTTAATTACCGTCATTGATGGCATTTCCCAAGAAGCAATGGATGCAATGCCAAACTATATAGAAGTGATAGACTGTTTCGTATCCTTTTTCGACGATGTTATTTTAGAATGCGCGTTGATTACAAACAGACGCAAGGAAATTGAAAACAAAATTCTAAATCTTTGCCAAAAAGTGCTTGGCAAGCCCACAGAAGAAAAAACACGTGATTTTGATGAAGAGCATGTTGTCTGTGCATTGATAGATGGCTTAGTCATTCACGAGCTGCCGATGATGATGCGCGCCAATACAATCAAGTCCGCAATGCTGGATGATACAAACCCATTAAGACTAGGGCAGACATTCTTTGAAGATTTTTGCGTAAGGTATCCAGAGTATGCCGACCTGCCCATGTTAGAATATCTCAAATGCGAATTGTCACTAAGAGAAAAGCTAATCAACGGCGACCCCGCCGAAGCAAGCTCCATCGCATCAAAACTCATGGGAATGCCAATAAACAACTCCGAAAGATTCATGCTTGTAGCCATGGTCATGTTCCTAAACGGTGTGACATCTGACGCCACAAGAATTCTTGAATTGGGACTCAATGACTTCCCCGGCAACGAACGGCTTTTGGCGGCGCAACGTAGTTTGAATGGATAATGATAAAAGATGATATTGTTAAGTAAAAAAATAAGAGCTGGCGAAAGCGGATTTCGCTGGCTCTTGTTTTGTTTTATAGCAATTTTACATATTCATCCGTTTTGCCTTAAAAAAAGCAAAGGGCAAGTCTCCAGGGACAACCAACAGTACAGTATCCCCCTAATCGCTCATATCTCTATCGGTCATTTTCATAGCTTCTCTTTTTAGGTTTTTGTAGTGTGGCTGTTGTAGCTTGTGGCGTTTGCTCGTTTACCTTTTCTTTCTGCGCTATGTTCCAGCTATGTTTATGCAGCTTCAAGCGGGGTGGAAAGCCATTTTTCTCCGTGTTGTCACACGGTTCTAATCTTAAAAATAAAAAACACTTTACATAGGGTTTTGAAACCTTACGCAAAGTGTGTAAAATATCAATATAAATAAGATTGGCAAATAAAACTTGATGAAACATTCCAGTTTGACTGCCTTACCGTTCGCATCCACCATCTTGCATTTGGTTTCCGCCATTCACAATATGTCTGTATAGGTGGCGCATCCGCCATGGGTTCCCCATATCATGAATGTTTAGATAACGCAGCCCCCCTGGTTTGGATAGACATGATCAACTACTGAAAACAGCAAACCGACAAGTACCGTTGCGCGCATGTTTCTTACGGCACAAGTCTAGTCCTAACAGCAGTTTTACATATCCATCCGTTTCGCCTCAAAAAAGAAGCAAAGGGCAAGTTTCAAGGAAATAACCGAGTACAATATCTGGCAGCAGAGCCGTATATGCGTAGGGATGGGGCGACCATTTATCGCTAGGGACGGTTAATGCAGTCTTGTAAAGGTGATGCCTCTTAACTT
>Ga0123352_10007848_pt1 | contig 16533 bp, 11 predicted proteins | sample TergutLab28metaG_FD_89700 | JGI IMG/M metagenome (GOLD analysis project Ga0123352, IMG submission 89700) | Labiotermes labralis P1 segment gut microbial communities from Petit-Saut dam, French Guiana - Lab288 P1 | ecosystem: Host-associated > Arthropoda: Insects > Digestive system > Gut ... | reverse complement strand
AAGAGGATTTTGCTCCATTTTTTCACAAAATTTTTTTGTTTTTTTTTCCCCCCCCCCCCCCCCCCCGTATTTCAGTTATTAGAGTTCCACACTGACCGGCGCAGTCATTATCATATTACGTCACACATGCTCCTGCAATACAACCACTCGTCGGACTGGCATACTTGAATATAAATAATTCCGTTCGGTGCATGGGCAGACTACCATCATATATGAAATCGCGTTAATTTTAAGTGCATGTTCGTTCGATGGTAAAACGCGTAAAAGTCAATTATCCTACTGTTATTACTTTTTAATGAGGTCACGATGTCTGTGTGCATGCGTATGACCACTCAAATAATTTTTAATAAAAGATGACCAATTTTCATGAAACGTCCTACGCAAAATCGATTAAATGTTCCCACAATTTTTAACTTTCTGACAGCGTACTAATTTAAAACTGGCAACATTTAAAGTCAGGGTTCTGAAAGTTTATATAGACAAAGGGCGTTGAAAACTGCGTTAAATTTATTATAGAACATGCTTATACAAATAATGCTCAATAACAAGACGAAGATTGTGCAGAAATTACACAGACTCTGTTATTTCAGACAACTAATAAACAAAAGTAATTTGATACGATTACTGATCACAAAAGTACATACAAAAGCTTTCGAGCTTCGCAAAAGAAACAATGAGAGGACGCAAACTTTCAACCGTAAAGTTATGTCAAACAAATCGTAACGTAGTCCGAATATTAATGGTACGTAATTATGCACAAAGCTCGCTTACTCATACCAACGTAACTCGGTGTTTTCGAACCTGTCTTCCGCGGAGAAACCCTTAAGTAACTTTTCACAACCCCAGAAACACCCTTCCTATGGAAATGTGCACAGACGACGAAAAAAGTGGCAACTGGTAGCGCACGGAAAGTACCCCAGTATTGCCAACAGCCGCAGCAATATTACTGCGATATTTAGAGGGAGATTTGAAACTTCCACAGCATTTGAACCTCTTTATGTACATATTTCACGATTTCTCAGGAAGACCTAATGATGTGTCCGTGGAACTCGTGGGCATTGTTGTTAAGTCAAAATTTATAGTTGCATTTTTCCATTGAAGAAAAGTCCTTTAAAAAGGCACAGTTTAAAGAAATAAGCTATTATATTTAAAGAAAGCTATGAACTTCATATCCTGTTACCTACTTAGTCCGTGTCTCCGGTAGTTACCGTCCGAATTATCATCACTGCACTAACTCTTCCATAATAGATCGACAGCCGAACATATGGTACTCGCAAACCGTACGTGTCTTAACAGCCACGTATAACAAAGACTGCCTTGCACTTTCACAGGGTAGAGGCTATACTGCCTACACAGACGATGCTGTTACGACGTCTTCACCATGGCATAACAATTACAACTTATGTAAAAACTCTTAATTCCACCCTCAATGTTGTGGGCCTGTTCGCGGACAGCGTGTGTAAAATTCACAGGCGGCGTACCTAACCACCTAAATTACTGTGGAATTTTTACAGGATATATACAGCGTATATATATATATATATATGTGTGTGTGTGTGTGTGTGATATAGATGAGGCAGCGGACCGCGTAACACAAGCTGGTAGGTCGAGGTTTGGAGACCCCTGGTCTAGCTGATTTGTAAGGAAGATTATTTAACGACGCTGTCAGTAGCCAGACTACGGTGTCGTCGTAAACGTTTTGTTTAATGACGCTGTCAATTACTAACATTACACGCGTCGGTTAAGTGTAAATAAATAAGTACGTAGTAGCGGTGGAATAATTAGGCGGCAGAACCCTAATACCCGCAGTAGAACCCGCGCCAGTATCAGTTTCTAAACTACAAATCCTGAACGGAATTCTCTGGGACCTAACAAGTGTCCTCGTTAAGAAGCCGGCAACTATGCCACTTTGGAAATCTATGTATATGTGGCTGGCTAGTCCTCAAGTGGATCATACAGCAAAAGGGTGTGATAATGTGCAGTGAGTTTCTGAGGCTCAGGAAAAGGTGGATTTGTTAACGTTTATCGCCATTGTAACAAATTTTAGAATTGCGTAAAAGAAGGAAATGTTTTAACTTCTGACCGACTGTTACCATTGCAGGAAATGGTTTGCTCCATGAAGAGTAGTTAAAAGTTTAGGCATAATCATTACAATTAACTTCTGTATGAGCAACCAATGCCGACCCCAACGGTCGAGCGGTCAAAGATGTGGGTCTGCGACCGCTCGCTTGCTGAGATTGCGGGTTGCCCTATGAAAGGAAGAAAGGAGAAATGAGCAAATAATATTAATGCTTACAAAGCAGCTGCGTCTTCTCCGACACCAAATCAAACAGACGTGACATCTGACGATGCCTTTTATTTAGGGTGGGAACGAAAGTGGCGAAATCTAATCTCTTTCAAAAATCTAAAAGGCGACCCCAGGCATTCCCCTGACTGCCCACTGCCAACACTAAGACACTCTCAGACAAAAGAAACGTTGATCCCAACGACGTACATTTCATGAAGTTCCATGAAAACTAAGGCCACCAAACAACAAGCGGATATGACTCGTGCCTTCATGTAATCAACGAAGTTCATTTAGATCCTTATCATAAAACCAACTAGATGCAGCAAATTCTCAAATTTATGTTAGGAATAAAACTCTACATGCTGACAGCTTGCGAGCAGGATCCTGCTTGCAAGCTGTCAGCAGACCTGTATGACAAATACGATTGCTGTGTCTACAGTGAAAAACTCCTGTTGATGGACATAGGAACTGTCCGAAACATGTTGAGTTTTATTCCAAAAATAAATTTGAGAAATCAGTGCATCCAGTTGGTTTTATTATAAGAATTTATCAAGATGCACGGTCAGCTGAGCGTCAAAAAAAAAAAAGTTCGTTTAGGGGCACACACTTCAACAACTTCAACAACTTCAACAACTAAGCCTACAATTGGATACTGTCTTTTTTAGTCTTTATTTAATTCACAACTTACATGCTTAATGTATTAGGTTACGACTGTATTAAAGATAATTATATGAATTATTTGGCAAATGGAATGTTCAACTCAGAGCAAATGAAGGCACGGATTAATAAGTAGTAGAACCATTACAACTTTCGAGCGGTTTGCTAATTACTGACGGGGAGTACAAAGACAATTAGCGAAACAAAGAACGTGTGAATTAGAAGAGGGGGGAACGATAAAAGGTATAGAGGCTGGGAAACTTTCTTTCATGAGAGCAAGAAGGCCCGTATTACTGAAAACCTCAAACAGGACCCGGCAATACGCGTTGGATTCTATACTCTGTGTAAATTACAACGTTCAGTGGACCCCACCGTCTCCATGCAGATGTCCGTCCTCAGACCATGCATGGAAAAGGCTTCGAGATATGGAGGGTAGCTGCAAATATACTGAGTCAGCAGTTGCGGAGAGCCGACAAAAGGTCACAACGTTCGTGCAGTTGTTGATTAAACTAATACATTAATTCCTTGAGAATTTTCCTTAGCATTTGGTCCAACAACTTTTTCAGTACTAACTTCAGCAAATTCAGGAAAAGGCTCTTTTGTTTTTGCGAAAAATGCTGCCTGTACAGTATTTTTAATGAAAAAACATGCAGCAAGTGCAAACACTGCTGTTGTTACATAGCACCACGGAGATGCTATACTAAACAAAGCTGCAGAAGCTACTATCAAGCAACAACAAGCCAGTATCGTTTGATCACGTAGATAGCGTCTATCAACACCACTATATTCAGCTATAAACTTTTTTACTTTGCGGATTGAACGGGAACCTAAAAATTCCTTCTGTAAAAGAACAGCACGCAATTAAACACTATATAGTCCTCCGCTTGGAGGAAGAGATGGGCGTGTCAAGTAGCATGAGTGGGAGAGATGAGGCTATGTTTTGTTAAAATTCCCGAAAGGGAAACGTCTGACGAGAGACCTAAGCATATAGGGGAAGATAATACTAAAATTAATCTTAAAAGACAAAGTGCAGGGTGTGGAGTGGAATTATCCAGATCAGGACAGCGCTTAGTTGCGGGCTCGGCGATGGAACTTCGGGTTGCTTAAATGTCGGGAATTTCTGGCGAACATGATAAACCATTTGGTTTCACAAAACGAATAACTGAGCCATCACCAGCATCACAAGGAGACTCTGTTCCATGCACTCAGTAATCACAGCCCACAACGGGCATCATCGCACAACTTGACACATGACAAGACGGCTGTACTTGTGGGCACATACTGATATAGGCCTCCTATTCAGTTGTGTGGCATTAAACTGAATAACAAGTAATGGGAGTGTCTTAACGACATCCTGTAGATACGCAACCCCTGAACATCTACCCAGTATACCCGCGACAATCTATTACGTTTAGCAACAGCGCAGGAACGTCCTGTTTGCACAAATCATAACAAAACAATTGAATTTTTTGTTTAGCAGTTATATTGTATATAATGCCACAGCAAAAAAAAACTCTTTCCTCTAACATCAATGACAGTTTATCAACTCGGTGAATGGGATACTCAGCCGATATTTATCCAACCGATAGGGATATCGACTGTTGGATCTCAGCGTACACCAGTGTCATAAAACCCAGGAATTAGTTCCTACACTCAAGTAATAAGTTCACTCTAGTGCACATATTGGCAACATATTGGGCGTCGCTTGGTCGACACAGTTTCTGAAATCCCTTACATTTCACTTGATATGGTCAATAATTCCATGATGTGCCTTTTTTACCGTCAGTGTCTTTACTGCCACTTGTCTTACATGCTATCTCACATTTTGTATTCTTGTGTAGTTTTGTACTTAAGTTTTTTCACCTCTACAAATGAGCACAATCGATCTTAATTATTTCTTTCAGTGTATATGTCATTATGGTGCCTTTGTCTCTATTTTGTTATTACAAAACTGAACAAAAGAGGTACTTAGTTTACGATTCCTCTGACAGTCGTTCCTTTACATGGTTTGCACCAGCATAATTACCAGGCAGCGTAATTTCTGTTCCAATTACAATGTTGTTTCCGTGGCCAATGAATGAACGTAACTCTTCAGTTCTCTGCACAGCACCTATAAAACCAGAGAGTGAAAGAGCTCGGACGTCAGCATAACATTCACGCATACAGTGCGCACCCAGACCACCGCTTCAGAAAATAAATCTGTATTAGTGCCGGAAATGTGTTTTTGTTGACCAGTGTATTCTCACATAACGAGCTGAAACTCCTCTATCTGCATCAAAGGATAATAACCAAATACCGACGTCCAATATGATAAAGAACCAAAGACCAAGAGAAATCACCGGTGCAATGTAAGGCTCTATCAATGAGGCATTATCGAGAGTGTCTTCCAATGTCCCTGCAGGATCTGGCAGGTTAACCAAAAGACCCACGTTCACATACACTGCGTAATGGCCAATGACCTTCACGTTTACACCCTGCATTTTGGTGTAGGTAAGAATGAAAAACGGCTGTTCAACAAGCAAATGTATAACATGGTTATATGCCAGTATAAGTCAAACCAAACTACATAGTTGGAAAAAATTTAAAATATTGAAAACTTAAGACATGAATTTGAAGTCATGAAAAACACGGAACAGCATGCCGCTGGTTTACAGTAAAAGGTGGTTTCTTCAACGAGCAGATAACTCATTCGGTAAATCTGTAATTACGTAACAATTTGTCCGCAACAACATTGGATTGAAAGTTTATATGAAAGGGCTCGTAATTTTTATGGCAGGAACTACAGATACGACACTAATGCCTTAATTTGAGTTTCTTAAGCGAAAAGAGAAGGAAAGTGTTGGCCTGTACTGTATGGAAATTGCAACATACTACGATGTTTCCATCACACAGTAATTCACGAGGGCTCTCCGAAGCCCAAAGTTCAGAATAAGTTGATTTTATATATCTGTTTTCCCGAACAGCCTGTGCAAAGAAAGACAGACAGAAGACAAGGGAGATATCATTCCTCTGAAGTGGCACAACCAGGCTCTGGACGTGGAGAACAACTTGAGCACTGACCTCGGCGTGACACGGGAGCAGGCAATACTCGGAATAGAAGCGCAGAAAGTTACTTCACTACCACGTCCCACACAGTTACAAATGATTAGTTCGTAAGTACGTCGTGCTGGCAGGGTTTTGTATAATTCAGAAAAGGCTTTGCGCTAATGAAAGATAGGATAAAGAAATGCATATCCAATGCTCAACTAACAGTGGTGTTTTTTAAATTTTTAGATGCATACTTAACTATGTATTTGGTCAACAAGCTGAATGCACATCACTCTTCCAATTAAATCTACTGCTGTCGCGGCCACCCTGACCAGAAGGCAAAATAATTACGTCGAGAGAAATCTGCATTCAAGCCTCCCGGTTGTAGTAACCATAACAAATACACCAAAAATATTACATGTGGAACACATTTTGATGAATTTAAAATCCCCAAAATATTGCGACAGTGAGAAAATCTGAAGTTATTAAGCGAAGTGGCCAGTTAAATAAGTGAGAATCTGTGCTGGCGGAAATGTGCACAGAAATGCATCAGTAATAAACTGAAGCCACCTGAAGAGGGGTTGGCGTCATTTCTTACAAGAGATTCTCATTGCGATGACACCGACAAGTAATTACAGACATAAAATAGAAAAAGGGGCTATGTAAAACAGTCTTGAAAAATTACAAGATAATTCCACACTCCCGTTCAGAAATGAGAATTCTGAGGAGAAGCGTCCAAACAAGCAACTTCGTCAGTTAGTCGCACCAGGTATTAAGTCTACATTCTCACAGGACTAAGGTGCACAACACCCCCTTTCCGGACCGCACCATACTTTCGCCGAAGCACTTCCTAAAATGAACGAAACCACTGGAGGGCTATTATATATCATACTATGAGTGGCTTTTTAAGTACAGTATCTAATACAACGATAGCAAGATGCTGGAACGAGTCCAAATACAGGCTGCCGTAGATGCGAAGATGTAGAGTACGAGTTTGTACCGTGTCCTGTCACAGCAGCAGAGCGTTATTGTTCAAATGAGACAACAACTTGAATACCTCAGAGTATCTATGCACGATAAACAAATCTTCCTGATTTTCAATAAGAAAATGAGGCCATTTGCATTTTCATATGGGACATTCGATAAGTCAATAAGATGGTTTACCGGGTTATATTTCGTATAGTCTGCAGGATGAACATAATACAGCAAGGAGAAAGCATTTCAGGTTGCGTAGGTCGATAATGGAGGAGAAAAGACAAAAGTCGTCGGATCCTGGGGGCTACAGTATCAATTGCAAGCCTGGGCATATTTGTTAGCCTTTCTCGCTGTTGTCCTGTGTAATATTATGGCGCCTCGGGCAGCAGTGTCGAGGACTCCTATTACGTAGTTGATGGGGCGCGTACAAAAGACTCTTCGTCACAGAAATAATGCTAAGTCATAACAGGCCAGGGAACAAGGGGAGTCGCGAACAATAACATTAAGATAATGATGATACACATTACATTTTATAAAATCAGCTTCTATACCGAAATCGAGGACGCATTAAAATTATATTAGAAGCCGACACCGATGTTGCTGACCACGCAGCGTCGCATGCCTTAAGACCTGACTGTTAACTTCAGATGTCACAAGTTTTGTATGAATTAGACGTGTAAACATAGCTGTTTCACAGCTAAAAGGTGTTGTGCTATCACTGCACTGAAACGTTTCTTCCTGAAGTGATTTTTATGAAGTAATTTTATTTTGAAGTGAATTGAAGTGCGTTACGGTGAAGTTCTTGGAGATAAAAGTGTCAGGTACATTAGGGTGACCTTATACTGAGGGTACTGGATTATACTGTGACTATTTCATTTGGGTATATCTTGTACTGTGTTTGTTTTAACTTGTATTGTGCTTGTAATGTGTGGGTGTCTGTAGGTGTGGGTGTTTTGGTAATATCTATACTTGTACTTAATGTGTTTTGCATTGTTTGTACTGTGTTTTTTGTATTGTTTCGTTTATGTACATTTATTATTTGTTTTGTCGGTAATAGTATAAGGACTACTGTCACCGAGTGAAAACTCAATTGCAGTTAATAATAATAATAATGGCGACAGCTGGCATAGAACCCGGAAACTCGTGACTACCGAAGAGTTACAGGTCCCTGTGTTTAGTATAACGACACACAAACTTGAACATAGGAGCAGATTCAACTTCCGAAACATTCGACATATCAAATACCGACTGCGGACAACGTGCAAGCATATATAAGCAGGTTACTGCCATGGAATAGAGAAGCAATATTTATCAGCTTCATAACATTTACAACCACTCATTTAAATGGCTGAAATTGCCGCCACCTCCGACAGTGCGGTATTTGTGGCGATTGACGGCAATAGCGAACAGACAGCGCTGAACATTAAAAAGCAATGCCAGCACTATGAACTGTTCTGTACGAAACTCATATACAAATAAAGGCAGTATCTGTGTGCTGATGATAAATGTGTGTTGCTTCCGATACGATTCGATACAGGCACAAGGTGTGATACATTATCTGCATTTACTGGGAAATGCCTGACACCCAAGACAGCTGCGATACTGGCGAGATATGAATGTGTTACAAAGTGTAGCTGGTTTTCGTGATATCGTAACATTAATTCGACGTTCCTAGCCGAGAATAAAAACAACACAATAACTTGACACCTACAATAAATTCTTCTGGAAGAAATATAAAGCACGGTAAGAGGTATTGTCCGCCTTAAAGAACAATGGTTTAGAAACCCTAGGAAAAGTAAAGCTTTGTAAATGGGAGTTTCTCCTTTCTTTAAAATAACATCCAACGAAAACGTGATCATGGCTGAAAGTGTTCTTACAACAAACACTTGATAATTTCAATCCACTGCAATGTCACCGCCGATATAATTCTTCGCTATATACCGGAATCCCTTTTAAGAGCATGGAAACACAGTACGGATGCTATGAACACATACATCATAATGCATTGGGCATCGATGGCTAAACGAAACTGTGTGTGTGTGTGAGAGAGAGAGAGAGAGAGAGACGGCTGAAATGAAAGAGAACTGTATTTGTATAAGTGTATTTCTCTAACCCATACTTAAACAAATAAATGTATTTCCGAACGAGTGACACATTATTTATAAAATATTTCCTCACGCTTCACAGCATAGATACTGTGTTTTAAAGACTAACAACTAAGACGATGTTCTCATGAAATTTGAATGAGGTGCGCACAAAATGGAACAGGAAACTAAAGAGAGATACCGGAAAACGAGAAAGAATACACAAGGAAGTCAGTCTGCAAATTTGCTTCAATCAAGAAAAAAATAAAAATAAAAAGAACATTATACTCTTCCGATGGTTTACGAATTCATGAAAGCATTTATGTGGAAAAACAAATCGTAATTAATTTCCAAAATATTCTAAGCACCATACGTTTAAAAACACAAAGCTACATGTACCAGTAAATGTATGCGTGTTGTTACCTAACAATGCATACAACAGGCGCAATTGTTCTTATTTCATATTCCCAGCAGAAGGCAAACACATCCAGTTAACAGTGAGTGCAAGCTAACTTTGGTTGTCATCGACGCGAAAGACTCCGGACCACAAGATCGAGGAAGAGGTGAGCAGACAAAAAGTCTCTCTTAATTACATATTTATGTTACGCGGTTGACTGCCATATTACGAGCTAACACAATAATGGCGCAGATAGAAACTTGCCAGAAACTATGATTATGTCGCTGCTGTCGCCATCTTACTACCTTAAAATGTTGGGGAAGCAACCACCTGTATTATAAAAGTTAATACCTAAGAACTGGAGGGCGTGTTTGCCTCAAGCCTTTCTCTTGAAAAAAGAATCTTAATTATTTGAACAACAAAGCAACTCACACGGCTACATATGACTGAAGAAAGAAGAAATTCTTTTGAAGCTCTCACAAATTTTCACAGCGTTGATAAATATAACACTAATTTTGTTGTATAAAGCAACACCAATCACATATGAGTGTGCAACACTCGCAGTAGAGATCGACTTGCAGCAGGTATGTTTCTTTGCATAATCTCTTCAAGAAAACATCTATGTTTCAAGGCAAATATAGCATGCAAGCATATGGGATGCTGTACAAAAGCATATACCGCCACTGAGTATTACGTGGAAACTCGAAGAAACACATCGATCCTACAGAACACTGAACTGTCACAGGATGGTACATAGAAACTTCACTAAGAGTTCAAATTCGACAGATGAAATGTAAGTGGTGTCACTAAAGCACTGCTCACTTTAAAATAAAGCAATACACCGTTCAATGAGACTTTAAAGCAATTATTCACATGTAACAGAGTTCCTGACGCGTAGTGACAGACACAGAAACCGAACAAAAGAAAGCTGTCACCGCGACATCATCAAACCCGTCACATTAATTCCGGCAAGTGGACGCCGGTCCGCGAGAGTCGCGACGCGCCAGGCTACTGCCAGCAGCTGGCCGGGGCGGGGGTGAACACCCCGTGCGAACATCTAAACACGTAGGCGCATGCTCGTGCTAAATACGCATTCCATATATGTGTATATATATAAAGAATTATACACCGCAGGTACATCTCGACAAGTCTGTATTTTTATGTATCAATAACGTACCAAACCAGAGACAAGAATCGGAGCGTCGAGAACAAAGAAACGTTGTCGGAAATGCACCCGAAGGAACCAGACACTAGGCAGACTGCTTAGGTGTAAGTGTCACTTCGGTTTAAAGCGTCACGCTCTCAGTGCGTACGTACAAACTTGGGAGAAAACTGTCACAGACATAAGTATAACGCCATTAAACGGTTTATAACACTTCCATGATTATCTGCTACGTTCGTACGTAAAGACACAGTCAACACTCGTACCTCAACAAATTGCGATCTCTTGATGCAAATCATGGCAGTCGTACAGGAAGAAACACAAACACCTAGTACAAATATTAATTCATTTTTTGCTTATAACTGGGGAAAAACTCAAACATTATCAAAAAGAGGCTTGCATACTAAGAACTGTTGAGGAAAATGTACATTAGCAAAAGCTGCGATCACCAAGCGTCAGATTATACTGTACTGGTGGGGGATGTTACGTGAAATTCCTGCAAAGCACTTACAGGTGGTGTAATGCAGTGTAAGGTCTCCCCTGACCAGATTAAAAAAGGGTGTCTTGGAATAAAAGAGAGCAGCGAAATAGGAAATGTATGTGGACAGAGCAGCTACCATGATCGTTCTAAGGGTTCGCCGCGCATATGCGGCAACATCTCGTACGTGAGAGTATAGCGGGAAGCTCCTGCAACGAAGATCAGGCGGAGGGAACTTCGTGCCTACGTTCTCTGAATAAGGTCTCCACGTTAACGAGGAATAGTAAGAAAACAAGACTGCTGGTGGAGAAACCCACTGGAATTCGTACCCCTTCCTCTGTTGGAATTATGAATTAAGTTACATCCTCGTATTTTAGGTATCTTAATTTCGACAACAAACATGCAACTTGTGTACGACTGTGAACACTTTACTGAAGGAGAATGCGTGTTTTCAGAGACACATGACTCTCCAAGAACACAACTCATTACACTTATGTTCTATTACGTCCTGAAGTATAACAAACTGAAAAAAAACTGACATACCATGTCAAGAAGTTCAAACTTTCCATACAATGTTGCTGATGCTTCAAAACCGCACACATGTAACGAATATGAAGAATTTACTACGCAAATAACGCCCTTCAACCTACATCCTTAGAAACATTACTACCATTTACGTATAAACTCAGGTTCCAGCCATATCATAACCTCATACTTAACATTCCACAATTAAACTGTTCATTCATGACACCAACATGAACTGATGCAGTAAACACTTGAACAAAATGTGCAGAAATACGCCAAAATACGTAAATGTTACAGTTAATGGCGACGATCCACAAAATCGGCACGCACCAAATAAATAATGCCAAAATATTAACATCCTACAGCTGTATGAAAACCAGTTCAGGTAACATTGCACAGTGTAAGCCGTGCACACAAACACGTACGGTACCATGCAATTACGCAGATAGGTACAGCCGTTTCGTATGACTATACTGATGCCATCTTCAGAATATAAGCTGTGGAGTTTGAGGACACGTAGAGAATATTATTATTGCATGTGGCTAAAAATGAGTTCAACGTAAGTTCCAGCGTGTATACAATTAAGTGGAACATTTTAGGTACAAATCTTAGTGCAACGTTGAAGGAGTCAACAGCGGGTTACGGACAGTCGCGAGTAGGGCAAAATTTTGTCGCCTAAATTAAAAAATGCCGAAATTACGACGCAATCAACCTGGATGTAGAATAGTACGCTATATCCGATTAAGATGAACTGATAGGAGTGAAGGCCTCTTCGGTACCGGGTCGGCTGATATACTTAACGGAGAAATCACCAGGTTCATTTGCGACTTTATTCTGCTACATTGTCTGCAGATGAGACCACACATCACGAGTTCTAGGAAGACATAACGAAATGGAATGGATTCGTAACGAAGACGTTGTAGTCTTAACGCGTACTATCCCAGTATTTTCTTGGAGCGTCTAACGAACACCACGATAAACGTGGGACAAAATGAACAGAGTCTCAGCAGAAATTCGAACTGTGGACTTACAGACACTAAGTCTACAATATTAAAACTGCACCATCCTCTCCGGTAATATGCTCTGGTGCCGTGTCTGCCAATTTAATTTGGCTGTGGAACCGACTCACGATCGAGAAATTCGTGCGGACCCGTTAATAGCATCCTACAGTACACCACACATAGGAACAAGAATACATAAACGTTACGCGGAGACATGAATCAACATGTTATTCAAAAGTACGCATTTAGAAATAAAAATCACATTCATGTAGGAGAAACAAGATAGGAAATACAAGTATAACTGAAAATTGTGGCTCGTTTGCGTAACCACTGTTGCAATAAAAATGAAAAGAGTTAGCATGTATTGTTGACATACACGTCACTGTCAACAATATACAAATAATGAGTGTAACACAATAATGCTTCTATGGCTAAATTATGCCGCCGGAATGAATAAAACATGGTTAGGTTTTCATGTAGACTGCCCGAAAATTTCGTCGGATTTTAACCAAATTTGGATTTTCTCGACAGCTTTTCATTGAAGTCACCAGTAACAAATTTCACCGAAATTAGTCCATTGGGCGCGGCACTGAAGCATACGTACAGAATGGCGGGCATGACGTAGCTAATAGGCGCTTTTCGCGACTATGTGAAAGGGCCTAAAATGAAAATTAAAAACTAATACACTGTTCATAACCAAGGAACAGCACTTTCAAAATATCAGTATTATATTTATTCTAGTACTGCAGCAATTCATACATATTTGAATGAAGAATAATTTTAAACAGACTAAAAGTAATTTAAGGGAAATTAATAATATTTAAATTACCATTTCTATAGTGCAACGGGATTTTTTTTTTTACAGAAAACTATTTCGGAAACAATGCTCTAGTGGCATACTGAGAAGACCAGGAATACAACAAACACAGCGGCATAATAATATTCGTGGTGCGTTACAAACGGAAGCGAAAGCACTGAAACCCACTGGCATGTTTAGAACAGGCACAAAGTTCCGAGTCAGTTCTAACGAAATGTAAAACAAATGAATCACATAGTTACATCAATACACTTACATTTCCATTTACATAATCAATAGGAATAAAATAAACATCATAAAAACGGAAAAATACGACGAAATGTGAGGGCTCTTTCCAATGTCGTTCACTTGAGACGTTTGTTGCAAAAATGTTACAAACCGTTCAAGGAAAAATCCACTCAGTTGCTCAGCGAACCATTTAACTTAGCATTTCTCACAAGCTCGGAATGAGGTTTCGAAAATTATGTACTACCCGCCACCCAATTAAGATAAAATTCTACTGTTGTGAGGGAAACATTGACGTCACGACCACGCCGGAAGGCTGTACCCTTCAAGCCTACGAACACGGAAGTGACATTGTAAGGCTCCAGTGTGGTTGATATTCCACACACGTGCTGTAAAACTGTGAGAAGCGCCAATTTGGCCGCTTCATCGGGCTGATATGACATTCTATGCGTTCACTGATCTGCACTTCACATAAACTCAAGGCATGTTCGGGAATAATGCACAACAAACAGTAACGACCCGTGCGCACGGCATAAGGGCATTGATTCCTGAAATTCTCTACGCAAGGTAATGTCTGAGGCTTACATAATACACAGACGCATGATGTAATGCCCATTGCATAAAAATCTGTACACAGATTATAAAGAAAAAAAGGGAAAAAAACACCTTAAACGGCACAGGAACTCCATACAGAAAATAAACTAAAGTAATGAATGAACAGAACTGTCATTTCTTTCATTTGATGTAAGTTGGTACACTACAGCGTATTCATTCATGGTGTACACTCGGATTACCTAAACAACGGATTATCCCATACCCTTTAAACGAAGAAAACATGCAAACACCACAGATGTCTGGATACGGAACATTACTGTTAATAATTTTAATAACCATAACTTTTTAAAATCAATTACAGACAATTTTAACACTGCAACTACCTAGTTGTATACTGATGACTTATTTAGTGATAATAATCAAAATATTCTTACTACACTGTGTATTATATATGTATATGGTGTGTCAATTACTTATGACAAGATAACACACACGCTGCAAACTAGAAACGCCCCTAAGATGGTCAGAACATATGCCCGAAACATGTGGGAATTGTGTATAATAAACATAAAATCATTGTGCAACTAGTTGATGGTGAAATTTGAGTACGTCATTTCTTACTCATATTCACTCATAAACGTGAGACTACTGTGCTAAGGACGGTGGTAGCGGTGACGTCAGAAATACAGGAATTTCATCTATAAATAAAATCTATTTAAAAAGTCAACAAATTACATTCATAAATCCAAGTGCACATGTCGGTCCCTTGGTAAATTTTATGCATCTAATCGATGCAGGGAACATGGAACATATCCAACTTCACGCATATTTGGACAAAATTACCGGACCTTTGCAAATAGTTATGCAGTAAATTTATCATATATGTTCACTACACGGTTAAGCTCCATCATTATTCTCTGCTTGGTATGACTGTTCCACAAAACATATTTTTAATAATTTACCAGCAACAATTAGTACAAAAGCTTACGCAATGTAATTGCAACGTTTGCATTCCCCTCTTTCTGGGCTATTCCGTCGCCTCGAATTCAAAACAAAACATAAAAAGTGACTCGGATCAGATCCACTTTTTTCATTCAACACCCACCCTTTGACCGGGGAATTCGAAAAAATCAGTTCATAAAATCTCGTGTTACAAGTACATAAATCCTAACCACCATTAAAAATATTCAGAATTAAATTACAAAATCTGTCAAGCTACAGGTATTAAGGTATGAGAAACGTACGCGTTTTTCGCCCGTGACTTTTTAAAAATAAACTCGCTCAGATAATGAAGCACCTTACTTTTAATCCGCCCTTAACATCGGTATATTCGTATTCGATATTTTCAAATACGTATAATGTATATAAGATTAATGTTCAATTCATTTCTTCAGTAACTTCCTCAAGGCCCAAACGACCAGAAGACACTTCAGCACAATGGAAAGTACAACACGTCAAGTGAACCACACCCTTCTGATCCGGCTAAAATAGGCGAAGCAATCGGGACACTGGAAGTGAACAAATCATCGTCGGGGTTTAACTATAAAAATATTTAATTAAGAACAGAGATAAATACAGAGTGTCCCAGGAGTTTACGGTCACTACTTCGGGATTTAATTCCAGAGCTGATTCTGAGTAAAAAACGTCACATACACACGGGTCCAACTGGCAACGGTTGAGGAGTTATGAGTTTTTAGAGTATAGTAAATAAATTAGAAAGGAAAGGGGAGCATTGTGCATTTATTGAGATATGTTGTTAAATGTACAGTTACAGATTCGCCGTTCAATACTCAAGCAAATTGTTCGAAGTGTCCTCCGTCTGCTTCGATGCATTTTCTGACTCGTGTGACCAGAGAACTTGTAAACTTAAGAAGTACTGCCGTGTTGTTGATGCTTCTTGCAGCGCTGAGGATTCGCTGGAGTAGTTCTTCTGTCGTGTTCACCTTGTGTACATACACCATAGCTTTCATGTACCCCACACTTGGTAATCTAATGGGTTCAGCTTTGGTGACCGTGGTGGCTAATTCTGGGCACCGACACGACCAGTCCATCGATTCGGGAATTTATGATTCAGATACTACCTTACTGAAACGAGGCGGAGCTCCGTCATGCTGGTAATACATTTGTCGTCGTGTTTGTAGAAGAACATTCTCTAAGAGTGCTGGCAGTTCGTCTTACAAAACGTTGGCGTAAGTATCACCTGTCACACGTTGCGGAAAAATGTACGGACCGATCAGTTGGTCACCAATGACACCACTCCACACGTTTACGGAAAAGCGATGTTGGTATTTGCTTTCGACAGTTCCGTGAAGATTATCACGATCCAATAAATGGGAGTTTCTT
>Ga0123352_10007847_pt1 | contig 16533 bp, 8 predicted proteins | sample TergutLab28metaG_FD_89700 | JGI IMG/M metagenome (GOLD analysis project Ga0123352, IMG submission 89700) | Labiotermes labralis P1 segment gut microbial communities from Petit-Saut dam, French Guiana - Lab288 P1 | ecosystem: Host-associated > Arthropoda: Insects > Digestive system > Gut ... | reverse complement strand
GTGCATACTGTAAAGGTAAACGCAGAAGCTTTGATAGTGGCTAGTAGGGAGATTGGACTAGAAGTAAATGCGGATAAAACTAAGTACAAGGTCATGTCTCGAGATCAGAATGCAGGACAAAATCACAGTATGAAAACTGATAATAGTTCCTTTCAAAGGGCGGAAGATTTCAAATATTTGGGAACAACTTTAACAAATGAAAATTCTGTTCAGGAAGAAATTAAGAGCAGACTGAAGTCAGGGAATGCTTGCTATCATTCTGTGCAGAATCTTTTGTCTTCCAGTTTGCTATACAAAAATATAAAGATTAAGATATACAGAACTATAATTTTGCCTGTTGTGTTTATGGGTGTGAAATTTGGTCCCTCATAATGAGTGAAGAACGTAGGCAGAAGGTGTTTGTGAAGAGGGTGTTCAGGAGAATATTTGGGCCTAGGCGGGACGAGGTAGTAAGGTAACGCATAAAACTACATAAGGCAGAGCTTAATGTTCTGTACTCCTCACCCAATATTTTTCGGGTGCTCAAATCGCGAAGGAGATGTGAGGTGCACGTAGCACGCATGGGAAAAGGAGAGGTGTAATCAGGGTTATGGTGGGGAAACCTGAGGGAACAAGACCACTTGGAAAACCCATGCGTAGATGGGAGGATAATATTAAGATGGATCTTCAGGAAGTGGGGTGTGGATGTATAGACTGGATGGAGCGGGCTCTGGATAGGGATTGGTGGCGGGCACTTGCGAATGCGGTAATGAAACTTCAGGTTCCATAAAATGCGGGGAATCTCTTGACCAGCTGAACACTTTTTAGCTTCTCAGGAAGGATTCTGCTCCATGGAGTCAGTAAGTATGTAAGTAAGTTAAATAAATGCGCTTTAATCTTCATTACCCGACGCAGCAAACGTGCAGCAATTTTATTTTGAGTAATCAGATAATGGATGCTGTACGTTAATGAATTGCTTTTTATGTCAGATTGGGATCCATCCGCATTCTGACTTCCTGGAGGCAAACACGTTCTATAAAAACACACACACACACACATTCTTAAGCGGTGCAGCACAATGCTATGCTACATCACAAACGTTTATTTTTGCCTGTGAGAAAAGATGAAATGTCAGCTGTTATGGCTGTTTAAAATGTCTCTTAATTCAATATTTGTGTGAAAAAGAAACACTGAAGAAGGTTAATATAAGATTTTAAGTAACAATACGTAAACTTCTCTCGTTAATGTAGCAGAAACTGGAAATACGTTAGCCGTAATGTGACTAATGTCATGTTTAAATTCTGTAGGGCGAAAAGCTAATCCATGGCGGAAAATGTATTCTCATTAATGTTTCTTAACAACGATTCTATTATCTGGGAAAATACACAGAAGAATACTAGCGGGACTGATAAACTGTAAAAGATTTGGATTTTGACCAAATCGGTTACAACCTAATTGCTCTGCACAGACATTCACCGACTGACGTAATTTCACGTTCAGCAATTCCATACTTACGCACTTTTAAAGTAATGACTTTTTTTTAAAATCGAGGTAAATTTTTCCTTGCGCTCATAAACGGTAATGAGAAGAAGGAGGTAAAAGAATACTGCTGGGCCATAACACTGGCTGCGAGCCAGTCATCCAAGGGTTTTTCAGGTTCCAGTGTGCTGCACTTTGGATTTCAACTGGAATTTTCTTATATACGTACATAGTTGACTATATGCGTACTCAATTCCGACTTGCATCAAAATACGACTTGCGCCTTATCTTCCAGAACGTACCTACTACATAAATCGAAGGTATCTGCATGTCAGAATTTCCCTGGCATCATTAAGAAAAATCAAAACTTACGTCAGTAAGGATAACTGATGATTCGGCCGAGGACTGAATAATCAGACACCTCCCTAATAAGTGTCCAGGTTTTGTTCTTTTTATAACAAGACAGTATGTATAACAACAAAGAATTTTTCGCATTTCATACAAAAGGCTGTGGTTTCTCGCCGCCTTGTAAAAACAGTTGCGAAAAGCAACTATTAGCTTCGTCGTATCTGTCCGTCTTTTTGTTTATAGCATGGAAAATACGACTCCTATCTGACGTATTTTCATGAAATTTCCAATTTGGGATTTTTAATATATTCTGATTTTGGCATAAATTGGACAAAGAGTATCAGACAGTTTACAGGTAGACGTAAGTGCATCTATGATCTCTTTCCATTCTTGAGACACGCTGTGACCTCTGTGACGTACGCGCCGCGTCTCAACAATATTTAGTCGCTTTTTTGACGTTCGTGTTTCCGTGCATCGTTAGTGTAATTACAATTGATAACCAACAAGATGCAACTAGTTTGATTTATTTGCTTCTAATCAGCTCTACTTGTTGCGTGCGATGTTTTCGCCCATCATCAGGAGCATGTCACTGTAACTACAGCTTCTGGTATTGTCCACGGATGTTGCTGCTGCCTGGTGTTGCGTACGTACGGTTACAACCGGACAAAAATATCAGGCAATGTAAAACAAGACCTGCGTACATTTATGGCAATATCCATACCCGAATTATTCTTGAATCGATAAAGTTTTCGGATATAAATTGAACAAAATCATAAAAATATTAATACTTCATATATTTTTTTTTAGAAAAGTCACGAAATTTCAATACCATTACAAACGCTGAGGAAGATTCAGGCAAGACATAGAGATCCAAAATAATATGCTTCAAAAACCCTTGAATACAGCAAATGAGCGTGAAAATGCAAATATATAGCCATAATGTTTAATACTTATTCTTTTCCAGGTGCTTAAAATTTGAGATTAAGTAGAATTTTGCATGATGAGTAATTAAGACAAAATAAATATACGGTCATAATAATTTAATATCTACTGATTCATACTTGAGTACAATCACGTACTGTATGGTCACATACGGAATTTGATATTCATTGTGGAGCGACCTAGAATCAAGTGAGATGTATTCATGTATCTATGCAGCTACCGATCTGTTCTTTCACGCAGTTTCATGTTGCATAAATAAGTATAATTAAACAAAAAAACAGGAATTACAATATCTCACACTTGCTGCCTATATATAATAATATGACATTTTGTGTAGATAATTTATGAATATACCCGAAAATTAAGTATGAAATATCATTTGTACGTCAGAAATGACAAAATAACTCGACGGACTTAAACTTTGAGGTTATTAATGGCCGACAAATTTGTCATAAACAAAATTAACACAGATACAAAAGAGTAAGTTCTAGAACAGGAATATAATGGCGTATCCTAATAATAAAAAAAAAAACATTCCGTGTTATACATGAAATTGTGAAAAGTCACAACAAGCATAAGCCCTTTGGTTAAATGGTATGACCACTGAGAAGGTTCAAGGATGCAAAAACATGTACGCGCCTTCTCTTATTTTATACTTTAAATTCCTGTTTGTGGTGTCATGAGATAGAATACTGTACGAGATGAGGCCGAAAAGAGTTGAGCGTCGAGAATAATCGATTTTAAACGCTTAATATCGACGTTGAAGAAATTCTATTGTACATCTCCCCGCTGAGGATAACGTGATGGCGATGATGATGATGATGGACAATTAATATATTTTTAAGAAATGGAAAAATCTTACAGTGTGCGTTATGTACTGAGCTTGTTTAAAGTATTCACGAATTTAATGTCGCGGGGCAAAAATATATTGAACATACCAGAAGTGACACACTCTGTTCACAATTCTTCTGTTGTTATTTTTGTGTTGTTGTTGTTGTTGTTGTTGTTGTGTTCGGTTGGCTTCATCTATAGCTTATACTGAAGTTTAAAAATTTGTGTACCAAATTTTGGTATTTAAAGGTTTTTTTTTAGAATGAACAATTGGCAAAATATGGGGTGGCCTGAGGATAACATGCAGGTATTTAATTAGGAGTTAGTTGCATGGAACTCTTGGAGCGTCGATTCACGTTACCGTAAAATAAATCTGCAGTTTTTTTCTGCGCGCGTTGAGGAGCGAAATGAGCTCCATCAGGCAAAGAGTATTTTTTCACTGGATTCTGCAGGAGTTTGGAGTTGCAACCAATTTGCTCTCAAGCTCTATAAAACAAACGGGATGGTTATGAACGGCCATTAAGAGACGGATCACTCAAGAGAAGGAGATAAAAGAGGTAGTAGAGGAGGATGTAAAGAAAGGGGAAGAAAAATAGGAAAAGCAATATAGAACACGTGAAGGGAGTAAGGAGATTGAAGATGGTGACAGCAAGAAGAACACATAAAACATAAGAGGCTAAAACTAGGCTGAATAGGATATCATGATACAGGTAGGAAGGGGACGGAGACAAATATTACGCCCTGGGATGTAAAGCCTTACAGTCTCGTAACAATTTACTGACGTTTCAGGAGAAAGCGTTCTTTTATAAACTTTTTACTGGATTTCACGCTGTCACAACCCGGAAGACAAAAGTCTACGGTCACGGCCGTGATAACCTGAAATACCTCAGAAGTTCGGAAGAATATCCAAATAGTTTTAAGGTTAGATATGAAGTTCCAAAGCTGCAGCAAATATCGCAAAGCTCATAGCTTTATCTTGCCATTCTGAAGTCCTTACTTAGGTTGCTGTCATTATCATGGCTACTAAAGTTGTCACGATAATTTTACTGTGTTTAATGTGTTTCAAGTTGTCACCATAGTTACTGCATTTCGGTAGATGCGGTAGACCGGTTCTCACTTCACAAATTCGCAAGTCTATCAAATTGATGTTACCGATTCTAACAGATGAAGACTTGTGAATTACGAGTCGACTCCAGAGACCTAACTTTCACACACATTTTCGGCAAAATCTTCCCAGCGGTACCTTAGTTGAATCACAACGACTGATGGGAGATGTGCTCGAAACATGTAGAGGCATGAAATAAAACTTATTGTGAAACAAATTTTGTGCATCAAGTTGGTTAAATACCGAGACAAATATACTGAGATGCACGGTCAACAAAACGTCAAAGTTTCTGTATGTTATTAGCTGTTTATGCAATGACGCTGTTGAAAGTGGTATGAAAACAAGATGTCTACTTTCATTTCAGGTAATATTCCGGTAATTTTATGGAAGGACGGAAAATAACCAGGAAAAGTTTCATATTTTGACAAGAACTCCCGAATTTGAATGTCGAGGACTGCCGAATGATGTAGACCACACGCACGCGTACTAATATACATATATAGTAGTAACGTAACGTACACAGCCACACGCGCACAATTGTAATGTGCCTTCGTTAGATTCGTCAAGTTAAGGAGGTTTGCTCTTTGAAACAACACATGCACGGCGAATGGAAGATTCAAGTCATCCGGGATGTTACGTCATGTCGACTAGCAAACAGATACCGTCAGTTCAGAGGCACTACATTCCTGCGGAATGTCGGTAACTGTCTTCCAGGCGACACGCCTTAACATCTTTGTTAGCACCGCTCTGAAGAACTGTAACCTCGCATTTAGAATTACAGAGGTATTTGGTATACTTCTTCCAGAATGTCCGCCTAGAAGGCCTACATATTGACGGAATGCTACGATTAATGTGTTTTAGATAACATCGGTTCTACAAGTGTGAAAGGTACGCATTGTCGATGTCTGTTTCATGGCGCTAACGTCGCATTCTCGCGGTTCTTGCAGTTAGAATCCGTTGTCATGACGACCAGCATCGCGAATTCAGGCATATTATTATGGCGTGTTTCCGCTTTCCGTTTATTGTCTAGTGGCAGAGTTTTTAAATCTCCAATATTTTATATTGTACCCAAGAGAATCCCAGCTGCTCTTGCTTGCTTGCTTGATAGCAATTCTCGCAAAGTCAGGCCTGTATGGACTTAACACTGATGTCTAGTTTTCTATTTAAATAAGCCTTACTCTCTTTGGGTTCATATTTACGTACGATTTGTAATGTTGAGAGACGTCCCTCATTCGTCTTCATATTATCTTCCATCGACTTTCTCTGCCTTATAAGTAACAGATTTCTTAAAAGCTCTACTGCTAAAATTATACGTACTTACATCTTTGGTCTCCATACATGCTAACAGGATCACGTATCCTGACGTTCCTTGTTATGTAACATGCTCAACTGATAGATGCTGCAACACTAATAATTTCACGTGTGCAGACGTTCCTCATTATGTAACATGCTCAACTCCTCATATACTCTACTTGCTCTACTTTCACTACTTGCTGTACCTTGGATTTTGTCCACTTTCTGATTGAATTAAACATTATACAACCCCTCAAAATAAGACGTCACTTTTCTAGTTATTTTATTTTATATAAAATTACTGAAAAAATATTATTTTTGTTCGAGAGATCCCATTGTATGTGACGTCAACAAGAATTACGCGCAGAAAATCCGCCTAATTGGGAAGATGCCAAATATGGGAGGTCGAGTTATTACTGGCGTGGAATTACTGTACCCTGTGGGCGGGGTATGACACTGTCACAGCACAATATGTAACCACTGTGAACTTAAAATTTATCACTAGTGGATCCACCGTCTACAAGCCAGTGCGTTCTTTGTCCTTTGTAATGCGTTAGAAGTTCTGCAGCTTCCTAGAAAGTTTGCCGATTGTTATAGAAGGTAATATTTTATTACAATCCATTTTTGATGCGCTTTAATCGCATGCATGCACATTCTTAATAACAATGCGCTTCTAATTAGACGAAACACAGGTAATATTAGCAAAGAGTGCTCCTAATATGGTGAGATTGCAGAGCGCCTAATATGGGCTTCTCCATATTGCGAATACAGTACACTTTTGGTAACAGATGCTTATTTCTTTTGACTTATTACCATATTGTTTTATTTTAATTCTAAATTTCAATTACAGATGTCCAGAGAAAACGGCAGGACGCATATCGTCTTCAAGCTGTCGGACAAGCCATAAGGAACAAGTGAAAGGGAAGATGTAGGCAGCGTACCACAGACAACTCTAGAACGTTGAATATTCAGGAAAAATATAGGTTAAATTGTAAATACTAAGCTGGGCAGCAAACATTCCTCTTTAAATAGTTCAAAAGGATATTTCGGCTAACTGTACTGGACGGTTTGCTTTTCAACTGGAGAAATAAAACAGCAGGAAAATTATTGTTGCCAGGCAATGGAGCAGCAGGAAGAACGTGGCCCAAAAATTCTCACGCTGAAATCCTAAATTGTTTTCCAGAAAAAAACAGGGCCTACTTATCCCAGACAACAGTGTTCACTCCTGAAGTAGCAGATATATTTTATGACCTATTTTCACTAGCAGTTATGGGAAAAACATGCTCACAACCAGCTTTCTAAATTTGACGAGGCAGGCATAAATACCGTGCAGCAAAATTAGACGAACTTTCATGGTGTGAAGAGGAAACGCCAGATATCCACACTCCGGCAGCGAAGACGGGATGCCCCATTACAGTCGTCTCATGCAACAGTCCAGGAAGGCACTATTTTCCTTCACTACTGAATTTCCAGCGGAAGACTATAAAGCTAGGGATTATGAAAAGGGCTCCACCAGGCTCATTTTACGCTTTTTACCCCTCTGGGTGGATCCAGACTGTTCCACTACTTCATCCAGGACGTAAAATCTACCAAAAAAAGATCCCTTCTGTCTCGGGTTAGATAGACAATGTTCATGTACAGGGAATTTAGGTGCATAAATTTGAACACAGAGCATTCGCCTGCTCTAATTTTCCTTCCCACGCATTCGACTAACAGGATGTGGCTCTTGATTTCATATTGATGTCAACGTGAAGACATTTCCCGCCCAAGAAACTGAGCAGTGGACATGGAGAATATATGGCCAAGTTGTCATAACGTACCAAGTGGCTGAATCACAGGTAATTTTCTCAAAAGGTCTGCAGGAGATTGTTCATATAATGATGTGCAAACAGCAAAGTTCTACCGTTACATTAGGAACATCTTCCAGCAGATAACTCTCTCTCTCTCTCTCTCTCTGCTGAAGCCAAACATATATGAAATATCCGTCTTTGAAAATTCATCAAAGCCTATAAAGAACGTGCAAGGAGTTTCATCTAGTGCATGAACAGACAGACGGACAAATAGAAATGACGGAGTTAATGTTGCTTCTCGCAAAGTAGTACTATTGGGCGTTTGACTGGTAATTGGTTTCGATGTTTTTAGGTATTTCTTCAGGGTGCCACCACGGCCCCCTATGCCCAAGCTCCACCGCTTCTTTATTGACCTAACCCAACCCAACCCAACCCAACCAAAACTAGAGATTTCTACTAACCTAACCCAATTATAAGGAGGAATTGGCACTAACCTAACCCAACCCGACTACAAATATGGATTGGAACTAACTCAAGTCCATTGACGCAAGGTTAAGTATTTCTTCCACCGCTTTTTTAAAACCAAAAAACTGTAACTTACCGTAACCTAACTCAATGTTATTTTGGTAAGTTATGTAACACTTTTATCTTTTTGTGACGTAATCCTAATTCAAAATTAGGGGTTTGGTACTAATCTAAGTTTACGGACGATAGGTGCAGCACGTTTACCTGCGCTCAGGTTGAGTACCATGTTTTGTTGACGCTGTGTGGATTAGTACCGCTACCGATTGAAACTCCACCGCTTCCCTATGCCTCCGTAGTGCCTGGTATAAGCTCCACTGCTTTTTGTTAATTTAAGCTCAGGTTGAGTACCATGTTATTGTGACGCCGTGTGGATTACTACCGCTACCGATTGAAGCTCCACCGCTTCCCTATGCCTCCATAGTGTCTGGTATAAGCTCCACCGCTTCTTGTTAACTTAACCTTACTCTCGCTCACGGAACGATATGTTGATCACCCTAACTTGAGCTCAGGTTGAGTACCCATATTCTGTTTACGTCATGTGAATGGTTATAGATGCCGATGGAAACTCCACGCTTCCCAATGCATCCTTAATGTCTGGTATAAGCTCCACTGCTTCCCGGTGCAACCGTCTAGATTGGTATCCCCACGCTACATGCTCCACAGCTTCATTTAATAATATTCCAAAGAGACAATTACAAACTAAAATATAAAAAAACAAGGAGTATGCTGCTGTTGGTATTGGTAATGGGGTTCATTTGAATAATATGTTTGGCGTAGCCAGCTACATCCAATCCGTGCCGTCGCTGGTATTAGTGAGGGTCCAATTTTAATAATATTCCAAAGAAGACAAAATTAGCGTATAGAAGCCGGACCCCCAGCGACCATGAATAATACGAGGGGGTGCTGATACTTCCTTAGCCCGTACTACTTCCCGATGTCGTAGGACGGAATCGATAGTGTCGTTGGAAAGAGGGGTCTGTTCATGTGCCGAATTGCAAGTCTTTTCTTGTTACAGAGACTGAAAGAAAGCATGTCAGGCGACGCGCGCGATTTCAACAACATGGAACGCGAGCTGTCATCAAGTTTTTTTTTCCTTGCAAGGCAAGGCGCCGAAGGAAATTCAAGCCATTCTGACAGGAACATTAGGGGAACATGCACCATCGTATGACACCGTCAAAAACTGGGTGGCCCATTTTAAAGGTGGTGATTTTTCCACCTGTGATGCACCTTGTCCTGGACGACCCAAAACAGTGACCACCCTGGAGATTATTGATCAAATTCACGAGCTAATCTTGGAAGACAGTCGGATTTTGGCTAAATACGTAGCTGAGCAACTGGGCATCTCACGTGAGCCTGTTGGGTCCATCATTCATGGAGATTTGGACATGAGGAAGCTCTCCGCGAATTGGGTCCCAAAATGCCTGAACGCGGATCAAAAACGTCAACGGTGCCAGTCGTCTGAGCAAATTTGGAATTTTTTCGACGCTATCCAAATGATTTCCTGTCGCGATTGGTGACCATGGACGAAACCTGGTTATATCACTATGACTCGGAGACAAAGCAGCAATCAATGGATTGGCGGCATAGTGGTTCAACCCACCCCAAAACATTCCGAGTGCAAAAATCCGCTGGAAAAGTTCTCGCCTCGATTTTTTGGGATCAAGACTGTATCCTCCTCATTGATTATCTTCCAAAGGGCCAAACTATCAGCGCGGAGTATTACTTATCTCTGCTGGTGCAATTGAAGGACATTTTGAATGAACAACGCCGCGGGAAGGTCACCAAGGGGGTCTTGCACGACAATGCTTTTACTGTAAAAACATAAATTCGCATAACACATAGTTCATAGATAAAGGGAGACATATATAATTGAAGTAACGATGCGGCTCGCACCTCAGTCCCAGCACCCAGAATTGTTGTACATCCGGTGACATAAAAGTACACAAGTACTGTTAAACAGTCTTTTGCTCATGTCAAATATGTATGAATAAGAAACCCAGAATCCACCTTATTGCTTCCAATACACAACAATAAAAGCACCCTAAAGTTCTGTTACTTTTCTGTACAAAATACATATGAGTTTGACTTGTTGCAGTGTCCTTTGTAGACAAGATTTAATTTAACACTCTGTGTGTTTATTTTTTGGATGTCCTCGTCAGAAAACACAGTACTGTAGCGTCGTGAACGAACACCTTCACCACATTAAACTGTTTGTTGAGTTTACTTAGCAAGAATTTCGGTCCGAATTTCGTAGTTATTCTGTCGACCTGGACAAATGGATATTTTCTGTCGATGCCCATTGTGTTTATTCGAATGGCCTGGGTCGATGCTGCGTTTACGAATTTCTGTGGAAGATTCATCTGCAAACAATTTCGAAAGATAAATGTCAGAGACTATCAATTGCGAAGATAGAAAGAGTTAGAGACAGAGAACCCTCAAATGCAAAGACAGAAACATATAGAAAGAATTGCTAGCAAAGAAAAAATATATTGAAAAGTGCTTACCTGTCCTTGTACGTAATGGTGGTTGAAAATGATGACGTCTGTTTGATGACTACGATACTCGCAGTCAAGATAGGCTGTTTAATTAGCTGTCAGAAATTCCCGGTAAGCAGCTATGTACTGACAGTATGTGTCAGCAGGAACCGATAGACACTTCAAACGACAGGAATCTTCGTACTTTTTTTTTATGAATAATTACTAAAAATTCAAGTGCCCATAATCACAAAAGGAGGAGGGTGTATTTTCCACAAGGCGCATTCAGAAAATACTGTAGTGTGTTTATCATGTAGCAAATTACGACAAAACTGTAAACAGATTTACAACAAAAAAAATCTAACTTAAATACCAAGGATGAAACATGTTCTGACAGAAGTGTCTTTTAATGCCGTACTATCACTGTAATTATCCACATAATAACAATCAGTAAAAGAAGCAAGAGAACTAAGATATTCAGTCATAAAGCCAGCTGTATGTGTACTAAGAAGAGAGGAGGAAGCCAACAGAAAGCTTACTGGTTTCTAACTAAGACAGTGCAGTGCATCATTTTGTATGTCCTCTACAGGCTTAATTCCTCTTAAAGTACGAGTAGAAGAGATTAATAATAATTCGCAACAGCACAGATTGTAGCCACAAAGCAGATATCAAAGTAAATTCCACCGATCTTGTGCTTCAGGAAATCGGTCACAACATTTTTAAAAACTCTGCAGTTTTAAAGATCTTTTCTATGGGAAATGATCCAAACATAAAACTAATTTTCTCTTAATGTTATATACAAAGAATTGTTGCAGCAACACCAAAATATGTAACAGTGAAAACTTGTGGACAATAATTAAAACTTTGTTTTGACGTTGAAACGTGGGAAATATTTAAAAAATCATGTAGGCATTCCGGAAGATAAACATCATCCCGGAACATCATACTTAGCCCCTCGTGTTATTGTGAGTGAAGGAGCTTTACTGTAAAAAACTGCACTCTTTACAGTTATATACACTGCTGTTTAAATGCTAATGAACAGCCGAATTATTACACTTCGTGTAGCTGTAACTTATTTCATTGTGTAGGTTTTTGTATGGATGTGAAATAAAATTAAATTCACTAAACAAGTTTAGTGTAGATTCAAAATTTGTTTAATATCTATTGAATGGTATGGGAGAAGCAGCGTGCAGCCAAACACGACCTTCCTACTTTGGATTTATTTTATGCACATGGCGGAAAGAATACAAAATACATAACTGGCGCTTATTTTCTCACGACTACATTATATAGAAAACTTTTGGTCTTAAAACAACATAAATCCATCTACATATAAACATATATATATGAGCAAATGCATTGTTTGTTAAACGTTCATAGTGTCTCAGCCTTAAAGATGGTCAATTCCCCTGCTACGACTCATCAGAACGTACGTAATGGATATGGTGTCCGGTTGAAGATACAGCTCCGACCACCGGAATGTGTGGAGATGCGGACCTACCGATCAATTGCATGTCGTGATAAACTCAATTGGAAACTACGCAAAAAAATTCTAATTGTTCTTCATGAAGGAATTTGTGAGAACATTACAAATATCCAAGCAGAATAAAAAATTTCTAACAACAGAACATTCATCGTCCTATTTATCCCGATGTATTTCAAAGAACCTTGCCTCTCCGTCTGAATATTTACGGCATCAAAAAAAGCGGGCAGATAACTGAGTGCATAGTATATAATAATTTCACAATTTCTGTCACATTATCTCATCCAACCGAATGCATTAATATTCGACCTCTTGACCCGAACAGTGATAACGCTCCCTCTCGTCCAATCACGTCACGTTCTGCTATGACGTGCATTATGGGCGCGTCTACTTCACACTATGAAATGGTTTACCTCCTCTCTTATTCTGTCTGCCTACTTCGGGCTCGACTACGGTCCTATAATATTTCGGGGGGAGGACACTCAACGTCACTACTTAGTCCGTCGTCGTTTAACATATGGCGATAGGATACAGCTGGCTACCCTACTATTCCCATCTGTCTTCTATGGGATATTATTATTCATGGTCGCGGGGGGTCTGGCATCTACAAGCTACTTTTTGTCCTCTTTGGAATATTATTAAAAATGGACCCTTATCAATGCCAACGACGGCACGGATTGGATGTAGCTGGCTATGCCAAACATATTATTCAAATGAATCCCATTACCAATACCAACAGCACCACACTCCTTGCTTTTTATTTTAGTTTGTAATTGTCTCTTTGGAATATTATTAAAAGAAGCTGTGGAGCTTGGAGCTTGGTGATACCAATCCAGACGGTTGCACCGGGAAACAGTCGAGCTTATGTCAGACATTACGGAGGCATCGGGAAGCGGTAGATTTTCAAACGGCATCTATACCAATCCACACGACGTAAACAGAACATGGGTACTCAACCTAAGCTCAAGTTAGGGTGATCAACATATCGTTCCGTGAGCAGGAGTAGGTTAAGTTAACAAGAAGCGGTGGAGCTTATACCAGACACTACGGAGGCATAGGGAAGCGGTGGAGCTTCAATCTGTAGCGGTACTAATCCACACGGCGTCAACAAAACATGGTACTCAACCTGAGCGCAGGTAAACGTGCTGCACCTATCATCCGTAAACTTAGATTAGTACCAAACCCCTAATTTTGAATTAGGATTACGTCACAAAAAGATAAAAGTGTTACATAACTTACCAAAATAACATTGAGTTAGGTTACGGCAAGTTACAGTTTTTTGGTTTTAAAAAAGCGGTGGAAGAAATACTTAACCTTGCGTCAATGGATTTGAGTTAGTTCCAATCCATATTTGTAGTCGGGTTGGGTTAGGTTAGGTTAGGTTAGTACCAATCTCTAGTTTTGGTTGGGTTGGGTTGGGTTAGGTCAATAAAAAAGCGGCGGAACTTGGGCATAGGGGCCGTGGTGTCACCCTGAAGAAATATCTAAAAAGTCGAAGCAAATTACCAGCCAACCGCCCAGTAGTGCTACTTCGCAATTTTGCGAACGCGCCTAAAAATGAAACAAACTTTTTTTTGTCGGCGAAATATTTCAGCTTTAAATGGCATCGAGGAATCTGGGTCACATAATTCTGGTAAAAGCCAATCAAGTCTGATTCACCGTCATAGCGCAAATTTGTGGTTCTCAAAGGGCTACGCAATTAGCAAATAAGCGAATTAAAATTTGTAAATTATAAACGTATAGGACAGAGTCCCTCCTGGATAAGACGGCCATTTTCTGTTATTATTTTACTGGTGCTGCAGTCAGCCGGGATTTGAGCCTACTGACGTGCATTATTGTAGTGAGGTCAAACACGGGGAGTGGATGTAGTCGTACTACGGAACAGAATTTTGCGTGACATAATCGGCTTCCCGAGACGTCTCTAAAGTATGGTATTTTTCAAATTTTCATCTGTAACATGTTTAGTGGTTATGAAATAAACAGCGTACAGTAAGCTAAAACACGTAGGTGTTTGAAACTGTCCTAAGGTGACTACGTTAATATTACGCATGTTCCTCCTGGAATGTGCGCTCAGGGAGAACGGCCCTGAAGCTAACCCTTTACCCCCAGCATACAAAGACATTTGCGATTTCTGTATAAACGACCAAAAAAGCGAAAATTGGGAGGGAATAGCTGCAGTTCTAACAAAGATGCGTTACAAATGATATTTGGCTGAGTAAAAAGAAGAGACAGGGGAAGCGACAGACGTGGACCAAATGGGAAAGCATGACGTGAAGAAGGGCCAAGGCAGATACCTTGAAGAATACTAGAATAACCATACAATGTAATAAAAAGCATGTTCACAGGGAAAATATCCATAACATACCAAAAATACACGAAACAAGCAGAAGTGAAAAGACAAATGAAGAAGAAGATGAAGAATGTATTTTCTGCCTAGAAACCTTTCTGATTTCTGCTAACGGTGACACATGGATTTGTTGGATGTCGTGTTCGAAATGAACACATGAAGATTGTGCTGGAGTTGACCCACTAATCAAAGATGACATCACATGTGACTTATGTTTTCTGTTGATTTCACTTCGACTGTTAAGATGATAGACCAGTTTGGCTTTTATGTTACTTATATAATTATTACAAAAATATTTGAAATGCATAACTACTGTTAAAGAGTGTGGTATGACAAATAAATACACAAAACTGTAACTACAGCCTCCGGTACTGGTCATATTTTTTGTGCGGCTACCTCCCTCCAATTTGGCCAACTTTTGTCTACTTCTGATGATGGGTGTGGTTAACACTCGCAACATGTGGAGTGAACTTGCAGAATAATAAATAGACTGCTTTGTGTTGTATCTTGTTGGACAATTATTAATATAGGTCTGCGATGCACGGAACCATAAACATAAAATACTGGTAAAACTTTATACGAAATGAATTTCACAATCTAGGCTAGGATTTCACTATTTTCAGCATATTTTTACACAATGCATCAATAATGTTATGTAAGACTCCATAAATAAATAGTTTATAAGTTTTAAAATTACTTTGGCTGTCTATCTCAGCTTCTCCGGCGAAGTGGCTAAAGACCTTTTCTCATTTCAAGTATCTTTTCTTGCAACATGTTGCCCACGAGCTACGGAGTGAGCTGGCCTGGTCTAATACAAGTGACAACCAAGAGTATGAAGTGTGGATATCGGTTGTGCCACAGGACATTCCCAAATACATGTGTATTGTTGAGCATTCGATTCCTCTCTGACATGACTTTCCATGAATGGGAAATGTGATCCCGACATTTCGAGGCAAAATATTATCCTCTTTTCCAGTTTCTGAAATGTCCTACAAGGCATTTCGACCCTTGAACATGGGGAAACTACACTGCCTTAAAAAGTCAGCAACCGAATACCGACTGACGCACCGCCATGTCAAAGAAGAATGGAAGCCTCACTCAAGCCTCTGCGAAAACCTCAAAACTCGCTAGTATCTTGCTTTTAACAGGAGGCGGGAAACGCCCTAACAGAGACACATGGTACACAAGTGTCTAAGTGACTTTTCTGTCTTTGTGGCAAATAATGTCACTCGATTCACATGATGTACACAAGCATCCAACACGGCTTGTTACCGGAACACCGCCTGTTGTTTTCCTACCACTTTGAAACGTATGACGTCGGCACCTTCGTTCTCAAGAGATATCAATCCCGGCGTTTCTAACGGACAGCGTTGATGCATTGTTGCAGAAGAATTACCTGTTTGGAAGAGCTAGAAGAAAATTAATCGGCAATATTAAGACTATTTTAATCAATGAATTATGAGGCTAAAAGTGAAAGAAATTTTTCAGGATTTTGTCAATTGAGTAAGTAAGACGAAGGAGCTTCCATTCCAGGAATAAATTTTATTTTCTTGCTAAAATATATGGAGACGCTTTGGGATAGCCGGCTTCATGTTCATCCAGTAATGGAAACTTTTACGTCCTGAATGAAGTCTCCAGAACGCGAAGCAACCTATTCAGCTCACGGTTCTTCCTTCCACGTCTCGTGCACAGCACACAATTTTCGCCCACACTCTTAGCCTCTACTTAACCCTTAGTTTACTGACTTGGTCTTTTCTTGAACAGTTCTTGGTGGTATATAGTAACAATCTTACAAATCCTTTTATTTGTTCTTTGAGTTACCTTGACACAAAATTATCAATATGCAGAGAATATATTGCTTTTTAGTATGTTATGCTTTTCTTCAAATCCAACTTTACCATTTCGTACCAGCGTTAATAAAAAATATCTCAAATACG
>Ga0123352_10007843_pt1 | contig 16537 bp, 11 predicted proteins | sample TergutLab28metaG_FD_89700 | JGI IMG/M metagenome (GOLD analysis project Ga0123352, IMG submission 89700) | Labiotermes labralis P1 segment gut microbial communities from Petit-Saut dam, French Guiana - Lab288 P1 | ecosystem: Host-associated > Arthropoda: Insects > Digestive system > Gut ... | reverse complement strand
CGGGTGGGGTGGGGTGTGGTGGGGGAGAGGTGTTAGATTATGGAGTGAAGGGCGGGGGGGGGGGGGGTGTAAATGAAAAAAGAGGGGAGGGGGGGGGGGGGGGTCGGTAAACAGAACAAAATCATTCTTGGAAGAATTCGGCACTATGCGTCTTTGGTAGGCTTGTTAAGAGAGTTTACGGTAAAGTATTTTTTGTGTGACTGTGATACAGGGTGGCCCACGTTCTGTGACCTTACCAATACTTTATACAAATTTCGGAGTGTATTCGGATTTTATTTCGGAACATGTGCTGTGTTAATTTCGACTTATTGCATTTTTCTGTTACTACAAATGCATCGAACTGACTCTGCAGTACTACTAATTTTCATGTTAAAAGTTATATTCGTCTATATCCAGAATGAGACTCTATACCCTTCTTGTCACAAACTCCTCCGTACATTTATGGATCACATCTATATTAGTGCGAATGGAAACTAATGCTGTATTAAAGTGTAAGCCGTAATGGAAGTACTAATGGCCTCATCTTTTCGTACTGCATTGTTTCTCTCTCTTTCCCTCCTCTTTATTTTTCATATTTTATAATGGCTGCATAAGAAACAACTGCTTTTAAAGAGCAGGTTTTTGTTCCCAGAAAGTTCTTACTTTTCGAACATTGTGTTACCTTTTGAAAGTGTTGTAGCGCTTGATATTCTGAAGGAAATCTTCATAATATGCCTATACTTTTCCAATGCATTAGGCATGTTGTATGATCTAATGTATATAGAAATGTTGCTTAGATCCTGTTTTCTGCTATCTCTCAATTTATCGGAATCCCGACCATTTTGAGGGTTTAACGGGGTTTTTCCTGTCAAACTAACTAACTCATGGCACATCTCGCAGAGAGGTAGAGTTATCGTGATGGGACAACCAGCAAATAGGACTACCCATTCTCTCGGCACGGGTTTAACCCTGAACATAATGTGTTCTTACATCGCACTAACACTGGAGTCGGCAAAAGTCCGTCTTGGTATTTGCCATAGGGTGGAATGTATGTCGTCAGGCTGCATGAACGCCGTGCTGAGAGAACGTGCCTTAGCGGTGGTTGTGCGTGCCTTCCATTCACTTTGAAATTAAACAGTGATATCACACCCGGTTCATTTCCATGTTTCGCATTCGAGTAGCTTCACTTTTTTTTTCTGCTGAAAATGGCTGTGGAGCTGTCTGTCCAATTGTCACAGAAAATTGCAAAACTTTAAATTGCGGGAATAACTATGCGTCGTTATATTAGGCACAGTCTGCATTGCGACCTGAAGTAAACTGAGTTGTGCTGTGTTTGTCTTCTTGTAATTACGCAATACTGCCTCAACGAACTTAATTCAGTATTTCAAATTCTTGCTGAAATATCCGTTGAATTTACTTCAGTTTCAGATTTGGAAGTTTAGCCTGAAACGTTAGGTGACTATATCGGCAGATTATTTTGCATAATGCGTTCTACTTATGGGATAACTGAACGGGTACTGTGGCCTTGCAGGATGAAGAGATTCCGGTGTCCCATAATTGTGTGTTTCGAGGCAATGAATGTGACGGATTGATGCCAGGTTGGAAATATTCGTACAGTCTTTTGGAACTTTAAAATATTTATATGATTTCAGGCTTCCGCCGCGAAGTAGGTGAGAACTGTGTAATAACCCGGAAGAACGTAGTTCTCAGTGCATATTTACACTAAATAGAATCTGTCGCACACGTTTTGATCATCTTATTTTTTTCCGATAAGTGCAGTTACTTCCCTCAACTTCAGTTTTCCTATTTTGAAGAACACATGTGCATGAGATAGAAGAGTCTCTTTATTCCCATATCTTTCAGTCAGGGTTCAAATGCAATTTTTAAGAGATAGGAAAATAAATATGGAAAGTACACCTTCCATTCCTCAGTTTTCTGACACCTTGGACAAATTCTGTGCACTGGCAAATAGTGATTCCATGTTTCGTGTAGAACATGGCTCTAAATTTATTTCGTGTTGAGCAATTTATACGTAAAGTTGAATGCAGCTGGCGGATGTTGAAATACGTACATAAGAGGAAAGGAAGCAGTTCAACTTCCACCTGCATTTTATGACTTTCATGTGTTTTATGTTGTGACTAGCCCCCAGATATCTCAGAAAGCCTTGGGGTTCTTTAGTCATCCGTCAGCGAAAGGTTTTTCCGTACAAATCCGTTTTGATCGCAAGTTTTCTCACATTATTTCGTTTACTCTGTTCTGCCTTAAATAGCTGTCTGCTTCTTTTACCCATTATAAATGATACTGCCTGTACTTTTCCAATTGTCATTACGGAATTTTACAATTGCTTAATATGAAAGTGTAACGGGCTGTTTCCCTTTTTCACGTATGATTTAGCTTTTAATGTTAAAATGTTTTTCATACATTGAAAGAGGTCAAAAAAGTTTCCCTCTATACAACTTCTTCTGTTCTTGAAATAAAAGGAAAAGTTTGTTTCCAATTAACAGTTTTCTTATATTGTCATATTTATAATGCACAATAAATGGACAGTGTGATGCAAAAATTAAGTTGCCACTCCAGTCTCATTTTGAGGACAAGGAGTATCCTGCGTCTAATGGAAGGCGTTCAGAAACGCTGACTGAGAATGAGAAAGTTGTGGGGGTGTCCGTAGTAACATTATTGCACTAAAAAGGGGAAGAAGTTTGCGCTTTTTTTTATTTCAGACACTATTTGCTTGTAATTGGGAGACTCACAATATGCTTCTAATTGGGTCTCATTTTATTAGCTGTAAGAAACTGTTACCGTACTGGCAGTGCAGATTTGTAATTAGGATAGTTATCCCTCTACTAGTAACACAGAGGCCCAGCGGTTGCCTAGATGCGAAGTGTCTGACAAACTGGAGCAGATTCCCTCCTTCTGTCATTTATTGTGTTACAGCTATTGTGATTGTTCGTATTGGCCATGATGAATTTGTATGTATTGTGATACTGGTTACTTGTTATACCTGGAATACAAGAAACCCCATGGAATTTTGAGGTAGGATACGAAACCAGCTCATGATCCTTCACTAGATCTTAGAAATTTCAGTTTAGTTATGTGATATGGTGTGTAGTTTGGATGTTGGTGCTAACGTCTGTAGTAGTTTACTATATAGGAGCTGCAGGCCTCCTTAAACGCCTAAGACTGCGTTTTTAAAAGCCTGCATTGTTGGTGTTAGCTCTTTGATATGTAATGCCTGTAATATGTCAGTCTCGAGTTTGTGGTACTTGTTAGTTCCCTTCTGTACAAATATAACTAAAAATTAATATTGGCTCGGAAAATAATTACTGAGGTTTGCTATACGCTGAAAAATACTGCGGTATTGTCTTTAAAGTTCTTCCTTTTTCCGATTTTTTATTAGCCTCACTTTACATGTGCTTGTGCCGTGAAGAACGAATCGTTACTGTCCGTGGGGTAGATTAAATTCTGTTGTTTGTATTCCTTTTTTGTCATAGTTAATACAGTTTCATGCTTGCGAGATTCGAGATTGTCCTAGCGATGTTAACGAAAGAGTACCGTCTTCTGAAATATAGCACTGAGTGGAACGGTAAGTAGGTACAGACGCTGTCGAGGAGCTTATTGCCTCCAAATTCAGGGGGGGGGGGGGTAGACTATGAGGGGAGACCTTGGTGCCTATTTACAGTTTTGAACGACGTCCTGTGCCAGGAGACGGAATTCCTCGACTTTACCTTTGTTCATGTATTTGGTTGAAGGTAAATACTCATTACTAACATGAATATATGAGACACTGATGTATGGATTTCAATCTTGTTGGCCGACTGTAAATACACAAACCGTAGATGGAAAGTTCGGCTTCCGTAGAGTCGAGGAATCTCATAACCACGTGAATAACTTCACATTGCTGAATAGAGTTCAGGCTTCAGGCAGTTCGTTTTACGAAATACTCATGGAATACAACGTTGCCTGTAATGTACTTGGTTACACAGTTGGTATCGCGTATTATTTTTAGCTAATAATTAAGAAACTCAGATTGCTTTCAAAACGCTTGTGTTGTGAATGTACTGTGCGTATGTGCGTAGGCCCGATATTCAGTAGCTTTTAGTTCGGAAAGTAATCATTATGCGAGCATTTAATATCATTACTTGTGGCGTGTACCGCTGGATAAAAAGTCGCTTAATTGACATTGCGAGTGCTGCGTCATTTTATCGCAGCTGCACATTTCACGGTATCACGACATTCAGACGCTCCTGGCACTGTGGAACGTACTGGTAACCCCCAACTTTTCGTAGTCGCGAGTGATTTAAAGTGTATGAGTTCAATCTGTTAGTTGATGCATCAAATTACTTCGTTTAACTTCTGGTTTCGCGGATGAGTGGGCTGTTCAATTAACATGGCGTGCATATAGCTTACGTATATGCGTATAAATTTTAATAAGAGTTTAATCGAGCCACAGGTTGTTCTGTAAGTGAGTAAGCTATTTTTCATTACAAAATCTTCATCTTCGAGCACTTAGCGAAGAATGAAGGTCACTTTTAATTGAGTATTTTCTCTTAATTAAGGTTTCGGAGGTTGATTATCTTGACCAAATGAGCAACTTTTACGAAATAGCCGGGATATGATGCAACTTTAAAATGTTCGTACCATGTTTTTATAAGTGTTGATATATAAACGATATTTATTATTTGATGAGCATGTAAGTACATTTATGGTGTACATAAGTACATTTCACATGCCTAGTTCCTGTGTTGGATCTGGTACATTTTGCGTTATCGTGATGCTGTTTTATTTTCTGCACAAAGTAAGTACCTCCAAGGGAATTGTATATTACCTGTTTCCACACTCATCGTCATCCAACTGCAGTAAGCCCCACGGTTGTTACATTACTGTTGTAACGGAATCGTCAGTAAGACTACCGTCAAACGTAACTGTATTTATTGCAGACCAGTATTCTGTTAAAAAGTGAGCTACATGTTTCGGTCCAGGACGGCCATCATCAGGCTGTATATAAATAAATAAACATATATATACAGTAAGTGGAGCAGGTTATTATTTGTTATCTATATAAATAGAACGGGATGTCCTTCATAAAAATATTCTTCTTAGTATGGTCGGATTTGTTGGCTTTCAGGAACATGATGGTTGCTTCAAATTTAATGACAATCTTGTAGTTTAAAATTGCAGGAGCCATGGACTTGCTGATATGATGGTGCCGTAATTCTGCAGTTTCTTATGAAATAAGGAGAATTAGCTACTAATGCACGACTGTTGTATTTACTAGTGTTTCCGGGTCCTAAAATGTGCCTGTCGACAGATATTTTGCTCAAGGTTTTAATTTGCATGTGTTGAAGACGTCGTGCGATTAATGTAAATAATCAGCAGTTTACTGAAGTTGGAGATGCAGAACGTGCAGTGACCTTAGCGCTGTGTACTGAAGTAGCCTGCATCACTCGCCCTCGTAGTGGTGTCCTGTAAGACTTTTAACACTTGTCACTTATTGACACCACTTGTGTGGTTGCTCAGCAACGGGAAGTTCCAAATCCTTTGAGTGCATGTTGCGTAGCCTGTCATTCCGTGGTGATCATAGCTATTGATCGGATCTTGGGAACGAATTAAGTGGGCATGCATATTGTCTTCCAGCATGACGCGTGGGTTGTGCTATGTAGGTGGTACTAGGAAGAAAGTCGAGTAAAATCAACGGCTGCTTGCCTTGTAATGCAACAAGGTTAATAAAAAATCTGACTTTCTTAGCTACATTCGCAGCATGGAAACGTACAAATAGCAGCTAAAAATGGACCATATGATTCCTGGCGCAGAATTGTTTCATAGTTACTCTTGTCTTTGTAAGCCCTCACCATCTGAATGTTCCAGGACAATGTCTGCAGATTTAGCTTTCAAAACTACTCACCTCTGACTCGCTTATGAAATAATGGTATTATCGGTGATAAAAATTAAGTATATTTTACTCGCTACGCGTTAGACAGTGAGGGCGAGATTGCATACCCATCCGGACCGGCTCCAAGGCCCACCCAGCCTCTGTGCAATGTGTACCGGTTCTGTTCTCCAGGGTTTGAAGGCCAGGATGTGGCGCTGACCATCGCCGGGGTCGAGTATGGAAGACCTATACTTCTACCTCCCCTCTGTTTCTTCATATTAAGTTACGTGCCAGCCTTTACCTTTACCTTAAACCACTGATATAAGGGTTATTCGAAATGATTGTCGTGGTTTTAAAAACTTGTCGTACACAATACACTTCAGATAGGAGTATATGTGGTTTTTTTTTTATTTAACAGAACAACACTCCAAGTTTTTGCTACATACCTTACAGGTGCTCCATATATGCACCCTTTTGTGATTCTACAAACATCAACACGATAATCGAGTTCGTTCCAAACTGTTTGCAGCATGTCAGCGGTGATGGTTTCTGTGGCGGTTCTGATTCGTACCTTCAGTTCCGGGATACTTGCGGGAAGAGGAGGAACATAAACCTGATCCTTGACGTAACCCCATAGAAAGAAATCACATGGGGTTGCGTCTGGAGAACGAGGTGGCCAGGCGAGTAGCATCTGATCATCATCATCCGACAATCATTTCGAATAACCCTGTATTACAATCAGGATTGTATTAAACAGGAACTGTGCACGGAACGGAACGAAAAATTTTAAAGTCAGCTAGCATGTCTCGAACTGATAAGTAATATAGTTCATACTGTATTGGTTTGTAATATTTGTAACTAATAATTATAGTTATCATTATTATGTAATTTAATACACATCCGTAACTATACTTGGGCCCTACTAATGAACAAACAAACAAACAAACAAAGATATGTGCATACATTAATCCATACAGTATTTATGAAATCTCCAACGTGTACAACGTACTTGTTTTAAGGCGCGCTTCTCGCAGTATTAAGGCTTGTGCAGTTTTTTCTGCAACAGGTATAACAAATTTGAGACAGTCTGTGCAGTATTTACTTGCACGTTGCGTGTGCACGGCGAGGCGCTGTTAATGCGAACTTGCAGTGATCTGATGTGCCTTCGTGCCTGGCCATAAATGGAAATTTTCTTATGTTATTTTGAACCGAAGTATTTTAAATTTCCAGTAGTGGTTGCCCTGCATTAAAATACACTATATTAGCGCTAATTTGTTTATCCTTTGTCTAATTAAGCATTAATTTTACGTTTGACTGCCACAGTCAGTTGCAGTCATTTATACACAAAACTGAACAAACAAGGCAGTTGTGTCACAAAGCAGCAGACACGTGTCTTGCAGACATATACTGAGCTGTTTGAAAGTCATGCCATATTTACATCTCAATTTTTTGCCGTCCGCCCCGAAAGTATTTTTTAGGAGAAGAATTTTCCGTAAGAGCTGCAAAACTGTCACAGAGGTTTGTTTTATAAGTAGAACTTTTAACGTGTATTGGTAAATATTAACCATTTAAAGACGAAGCGCAGACTGCTTTATTTAAAGATCCAGTCCGTACCGCGCAGTAAACACTTTTCATCTCGGTTATAAGAACCAATCAGTTTATGATGTAAGTGGCACAAGTCGTTGTTTGTTCTCAGATAAATACAAAACACATAAATACAGTGTGGGCAGAGCGTACAGTTGTTGAGTGTTAAACTTGTTGGTGCATCACGTAACCAGTAGGCTTTAAAGGGTTAAAAGAACTGCTCGTAAATATCACGGAATTCCAGGAACCTTGTTTCATATCTTTAACGCTGTAGTTACGGAAAACTGTGAGGTTACGAAATCAGGAAGTAGAACGATTTTTTCGATAGCTATTCAGCTAGTTGAACAAAACGTCTCAGTAGTTTTGTGACCCTATTAAAAATTACTCCTATTCGGATAGCACTTTTTAATGAATGTATAACAACACGAGAAGAGTCGTGGTGCTTTTTCAGGTGTAATATTATTGGTGTCAAATGTGGGGTTTTTGTGTGAGTAGTTAATCGAATTATTATTCCAACTTTATGCAGTATAGATCCCTTACGAACAAGAACGTTGTAGTCCCTCTTATCAGATCCCTTGGAAACACTATAAACCCCATGCAAATGGAGGCATTAACTGACTGCCCAGCTGTAATATGCCTGACTGCTGGTATTTCCCATTATGGGCAATATTAATGTAGTATCGTGGAGGGTCTATTACTATTGGACACCTACCGTGATGCTTGGCTACTGTCTTTAACCAGGACCTGGTAATCACGTGTTGGCCTGCCGCGGGTTTTAACTACGAGTGAAGAAACTAACTGTGCCGAGAATACTAAGTATACTTTACGGGAGTACAGAATGCCCCGGGCTTTGTGGTTATTCGCGGTTATTTAGTGCACAGTTATGTTCCACGTGTGGCCCGTGTTGTTTGTGGTGAGGCAACTGCTGGTCCGCGGAATGTGTGTGCACTAACGAACACTCTTTAATTTAGGCACTCTGGAGGGAGGGGCGTGGCAGGCTCTGCAGTTGTGGTGTAGTGTGCGAAAATGTAATACCGGCCTGACCCTTGAATTGTTCTTCGTCATTCGGAATTGTGTGTTTTAAGTCCTTTGTTTCTGTGATGTTGGCGGCCATATGTACTTTCAGCGTTGAAACTGAACCGTTCGACGTTCTAAGTCTCTCGGTTTGGATGGGCTTACACGCGTTATTTAAATTAATTCTTTCGGCAGCTAAATCACGTCGTGGTACGTGGGAGATATCTCTCTTACTTGATGGGTAGAGTTAAGTGTATGGTTGTAGGAAGACAGTAGTACTATGTGTGACATGCGAACTGTGGCTGTTTGTGTCCACGTGTCCAATGATGCTGAGGATGTTGAGCCACCCACACTTTCATATATGACGGGGAGCTTCGTGAATTATAGCCGTTTCGTACTGTTCGAGATGGTTTGAAGATTCTCACGGTGGTGATAATGAGAAGTTCCATCTTCTGCTTTTGGACGACCCTGAAGAGAGAGGCAGTATGATTATCCGAAACGTCGGTACTTATGCGAGGCGTGATGTCCACAGAAACGGAAACCTTCTTCCTATTTCTTCTAATTTTTCAAACTGAAATGTAGGAGGCTGTAGTAAGGTGGATATGTTGACAGATGGCTTACAGAACGTGGGGGAGAGTCCTGTAAAGAACCTTTGTTTTGAAAGACCACAAGGAAGTAGCTGGATTGGTCCTTGGCTAAAAGCCATGTCCAGTGGCAAGCATTGGTATTGGTGTCATTGACCCTTGTTCCATTAATGTCATAAATTCGGGTTTTTGATCGTTTTGTGCAACAGGAGGCAGATAGGGTACAGGTCGGTGGCTGAATGTGAAACGGTTGAAAAGTTGCTTGAAATAAATCGTGAAGTATTTTTTATAATTTTGGGACAGTTTATTATGATCATCTTTATCATAATCGCCTTTGTGACTCAATTCGCTTCATGTCGGTCCTACTGTCGTGTTGAAGTCTGTGCGGAAGACAAAGTCACTGTAACTGTGTCACTCTATAAAAACACAGTCACCACGTAGGTTTTCTGCAGTTAATTACCCGAATGGGGTTCTCCTTGTCAAGCATGGGAGCGTTCCAAATTACCGCAACGTAAAGAGATACCATATTAAACCTTAAACCACGGCGAGTTTATGTGACGTAACAGTGGCTACTGTACATACTATCTAAAGTCTCACGTGACGGCCGTTATGCGCATTCTTTTGCGGTGCGTATGACACTGTTTTGTGGGTCGGATGGAGGTCTGCTGCTATAGTGCGTTGTAACACTGCACATATTGCTATTATATCAAAGAGTGGGCCTGCGCGTAGCAGTATGATTTTTATTGTTCGGAAACCTGTCCAGGTTTTTACATAATTTTGTTTCTCAGTCTATGTTTTCTATGCGTCCGTAAAAACCTCACATCTCAGAACTGCATCCATTATGTTTTTGTAATTTTGGTATGTAATTACTTCACATTTTGATATTTGTTATTAGCAAAATTCTTTTACTGTGAACAGTTGACATTGCATCTTCCTTCTGTGTTTAAAAATGAAAATAGTTACAAATTTCATACGACCGTACATGTAATGGAAGGATATCCTCACACCTGGCTACGATATAATGCTCATTAATTTCGTGCCCATGTCGCCTACTATTTTGCAGAGTAACTATTTTTAAATAGATTTTTTTCATATCGTAACTCGTTAAAACACAAAGGGGTGTTCTCTTTAAAAATTACCTTACCTAATCAAGCTAGTTCCATTAATCAATAAACTAAACACTAAATATATTGTTGTGCTCGACGGCAGCTATAAACAATTTGTTTGAATTGTAACTCATTATAACGCAACGGGTTGTCCTATGTAAAATATTTAACTTGCATATCCTACGCATGGCTTTTTATGATATTATTTAATGGCATTGCATACAGAAAATACCTTGATTCATTCTCCTTGCTAGTGAGGATGATGACACAACAGAATTGAACCGTTGACATTGATGAGAGACTCCGTGTCTGGTTTCGCTGTGTTTCTTGTGTTTTAAAAGTTTTAAATCTCTACTTTGGATTTCTATGTGGCAGTTGTTATATTGTAATTGTAAAGTTACCCAGAAATTCGAAAGTTAGTCTACGCGAATCCAGTATGTACTACGAATCTTTCTTCCTTTTAGGATTGTACATCATATTTTAAACCTGTTAACCATGTATATTTTCTGTAATGTAAGACCTCAGTATCTGGTGTAAATGTTTAATAAGTGTCCTTCGTAATGACCCTAGATTTGTAACGTGTTGCAGAAATAAGTGGAATTGTAATGCTATTTTGGATGGTTTGTGTAGTACTATAATGCACAATATGACAACAGTTTATCGGTGTGAAAGTATCAAAAGCCAAATCGTAGTGACGTGGTTTAACGTTACACGAATTGTAACTGTCATTGCATATTGCTTATGCTTTGTTAGTTTACAGTAGAAGCCGATATGGATTATGGAATGTCCTCTGATGACACTGCAACGTTTTATTTCTGATAAGTTTTGAGTTCTTTCCTTTGGTGTTTGCAAGTTAGAAGATCTCCCCTCAGTCGATATCTTGTCATCATTTTTGTCACCTTGTCGTACTGTACCTCGAAACCTCTTAGATATATATGACACTCTGGAACGCAGTTGTCATTGTCTAACTTCCGCCATAAGGAATACTTTTACGACTGCAGACAATCGCATTGCTCCCAACAGATTGATATTTCGCCCCCATATCGTAAAGCAGTCTTTCGTTTTATTATAGCGCCGATAAAAATGCAGCATATACTTCATACTGGATTGTTTTATACGTCTGTATCCAGTGCACCATGCTATATAGTCTTACGGGATATGTTTCGGTTACTGTGGACAATAGAATTACGAGGCTGCGAATTTTATTTCCGTGTTCTTCATGGGAGTAGGATGAGAAGGAGATTTCGCGTTTTTCTTGTTATATAGCAAGGGAGTTCGCTACCGTAGAGCTGTAGTTGTAGCTTGAAGGTAACCGTCTTCTAGGGTGTGACGCCACGTTGTCTCGGAGAAAGTTACAGAAGCTTCAGAGAAACGTATTTTTCCATTTACCCTGATCATGAAGGCGGTATGGCCTCCGAAACGTTGGTATAAATTTACACAACCACACGCTGTTATTACCCATAAGGCTGTATTCTGTACAGCCATCGCTGTGAGTTCCTCAGATCTCTCATGGAGTTATTTCGACAATGTTCAAACAGGGACTATGTTCTTTACCACATTTTGGAAACACAGACCATAAATCACGGATATTTTGATCACTTGCCGTATCGACAGGCAGTAGTTTGGGCAACATGCTGAACGATGTAACTAATCTCGAGGGTATGCTAAAAATTTTCTGCTTTTATATGACTGTGTAAGTTACGGTGTCGTGTCTAAGCCATTGACTTCTGTTCCGCGTTCCCATGACATTTTCGTCCTTGCCCTGTTTTTATTCGTTCCTCTGTTCATAGGAAACTTCCTTAGAGTATATACTAGTACAAATATTTACAGTAATAAGCAATTATAAAATTACTTATCGTCCTCGTTTCGCTTCTGAGTTCTCGAATTATTACTGTTATTTAATATTGTTAGTGTAAGAACAACTTTTGAGTTTTTAGAAAGAGTTCCATAATTATGTCGTTTAATTTTTTGTTGTTCGCCTTTCTATTGCTACGTAAACACAGCTCTCTGAAATACATTGACGTGAATTTTTTATGTGCAGTACGTCTGTTGACTCAGACTTCTACCGTGCCGCTCTCTCGTGATCTGAACGTAATTGGATTGGTTCATCTCATGTAAAAAGCTTGCAAGGTCTCAGTATTACTGCAGACGGAACTTTTTAATACAAAGAGAATTCTGGTATTGATGTGAAATTGAGCTCGTAGTTATAACTAATTTTTACTGGGCCTTATTGCTTTATAATGTGACATCTTGATGTAAAGCTTGTCTGTCTCGCATTTCGTAGAAGTTAATTTATATTTCCATTTGTCCCTCTTTTTTTTTTTCGAATACTGTGTTCCCTTCCACACGTACGTTTTGTAATGAAGAGTTAGTGACTCATGAAATTGGCTGGAACAATTTCCACAAATCGTGGCCGCACAGTATGAGCGTCGCAGTAGCTAATTTACAGAAACCCTTCTTGAATCTCGTTAGCCAGGTAGACTGGAAGTTGCATTCGGTGTGTATGGTGCGAGGGTAAATTTTGAAAACGAATTAAATTGTTCATTCATGACACCAACAAATCCACATTTGATATGTGTGTGTGTGTGTATGTATATATATATATATATATATATATATATACACATATATACACACACAATCTGACATCGCTCCTACGTGTTTCGGGGTCACTTACGCCATCCTCAGGGAGCGAGATCTGCACCAAGGTCTAAAACGTACTAAAATATACTTACAATACAGTAGTATTGCGTATTAAGTTATAGTATTCTTTCAGCTAATGTAGAACCTGTGGATTTCGCAAACTGTGATTAAAATGATGTTTTTAAAAGTAAAGTATATAAGAGCCATAAAACAGTAATATTTATTACGTTGTTTTCCTTAAGTATGGCTAAAAGTTGTATGTTGCTATATTGTAGTTTTTTATTTGTATACAAACATCCAGTTTACTTTGGATCCCTTATGGATCTTGTCCCTGTATGGTTTGTAGTGAATTACTTGTACAGGGTGACTCAGAATTTAAGAACCAATGTTCGTAGCTTATGGTGCAGAGCTGTGCGTATTCAATACATTGATGTGCGTGGACAGGTACTGCCAGCTGTACCGTGACTTTCACTCTGGTGTGTAATGTACGAATGTTACAGACCCGCATTTATTTTGGAACGCAAGAATTTCTCTGACGTTTTAGACAGCGTCCTGAAACGTCTTCATATATTTAATTCTAGATTAATGCCTGTAATGCAAGGAGAGTGAAAAAGGAAAGTCCTTTGGTGTCGCGGTAATTGGCATAAATGTCTGTTGGTCGTGTTATGTATTACTGTGAACTTTAACTGATGTTCCCCGTAGCTGTACGGACATTTCAGTTTCTTTGAGTGTCTTGCGTTATATAAACGAAGTATCCGACTAATTAGTTCACACATAAATAAACGGAAAGACTAGTGTGCAGAATTTACTCGTACAAAATTAAATGTTAACTTTTTCATCGTCAGATTACTTCGTTTGTAGTGGGCCTATTTGTGAAGTTAGGTATAGTTTTAAAGCGGTGCGTGCGTATACCTGTATGCCTGCAAGTATTACGTTGGTAAACTGAAGATGGAAATATGTTTCACATCTGCTACTACCCACGAAGACATGGATGCAGAAAGGGTCGGTCGTGGCCTAATTTGAGGTGCCTCCCGCGTTTGCTGCAAGCAACTTCATGAACCCGCCAACATCTATGGCCACTGTAGCGTGTAGCTCGTTCTCAGGCAGAGATGTGAAAGTGCGACCTGCCGCTTGCGCTTCCTGGCTTTATGCACAGTTCTTTCTTCAGCACTTTGTTCACAGACACCCTAGATCTGTCATTTCTATATTGTAACCTAACAAAATGCACTAATGAAATTAAAATAAAATATCGTAAAACACATTTCGTATTAGGTACGAACTCTTACACGTTTCGGCACCAATGTGCCATCTTCAGGGAGTTTAATAACTACAGTGGATCGTAAGTCCAACACCTTAGTGCCGAAACATGTGAGAGGTGGTACCTAACATGAAGTGTATTGTATGACATGTTTTATTGTAATATAATTAGTGCATTTTGCTGGTTGAAGTGTAGAATATAAGAAAATGCGCAGCATGAATAAAAAAAAAAGTTCCCCCTAGATCTGTTTTCCCCCTCAAGGATGTACGTCTGTGTCTCTCACTCGTGTAAAACACCGGTTTATGTTACGGTTTCTCGTACGTGTTTTGATCTCGAAGTGTAACCCGTATACTAAATAATAACATCACAGAAAGAAGATCTTGGAAGTGACTGAATTAGAACAGTTATGGGTGGAAGGAAGAATATGTTACAAGTAATGGAAGAAAGACAGTTGTGATGGTTTGGTCATGTCAAGAGAAAACCAGGCAATAAACTGACACAGAGAATCCCAGAGTGTCAACCAGAGAGATCACGAATTTAGGAAAGACTCAAAGAATGATGGATGGATGGATGGATGGATGGGTGGGTGGGTAGATCGATTGAATAAGGCGGAGTACGATTAACCGTGGATTGACACAAGAGGGGCATGCGAAGGAACTGAATTTTGGGTGAAGACAGATTTGTCTACGGTAAACAGTCCTGAGACAAATGAATAAAAAAAAAGGTATGAACCGTAATGTATAAATTATTCCATAAAATTAATATTTTAAGATTATTGTTGAATGTAGGTTTGTACCGAAGTACGTGAACTTCGCATTGTTTTTTAAATTTTTTTTATGTGTTTATATTAACAATTTTTCTGCATGCCTGTGATGAAATGTGCCTCTTCCAATTATGGTGACTGGTATTGAAACCTTAAACGTGGCTGTATTCTACACTAGTGGAGATGATGCGTATGTCGCTGTGTTACGGAGTCCTTGCTAGCCTCGCTGTTCTGACCGAAGCTTTTAAAGTACAGTACTGTTTGTGTCGTATACGCTACCCAGAAGTTGCTGTGGATGCGAAAACTTTTCGCGGACGATCTACCTTGTAAGGAGTAACATAAGAAAATAGGAAGCACCTGTTGTAAGTAAACGCCGTATTCAAATTTAATTACAGAGTTAGAGTGAAGAAAGTAGGGGGGCTAAGTAGCTGTTTATGAATGGGTAAACTTCATGAGTGCAGGAATGGCGAAGCAGTAAGACAAATGGCTGCCGGACTAAGTTTTACTAAGAATAGCACGAGTGTAATTTGAAAGGAGGAGGAAGTAAAATATCACCTTACCTGTGAGTGGTGATATACGGTACAATCGCGTGTATCGTTCCACTGTTGCATCTATTACCTAAGCAACCACTACGCAGCTCACAAACTGTTTTTCTGTAGTACCGGTGTAACGGAGCTGAGAATTTTGTGCACTTGTCAGAAGCGTGGATCATCTTTGTAGTAACACGATACATGTTACAGCCTTAGTGCTGCGTTGTGTACTTAACAGCAACAGATGAAATTACCCAAATTGAACCTGGCACGCTCACCGTGTTTTACTATGGGTGCTTATAGTTCGGTAGTGTCAGGCTCGAAACCGTCTCAGAGCTAGCTCTGTTTTTATCTTCCTGATATTCCTGTGCCATGTAACATAATTGAAATTATGTGATAAATTTGAGACAATCTGTAATCGTTCTGTTTTGAACCACTAATCGCAACTTCTTTTAATAGACACTAGAACATGTTATATTGTCATCGTTAAGTCTTCATATGATAGTATAAACAACCAACTAGATGCAACAATAACAATTTATTAGTAATTTCAATCAGCTCAACATGTTTTGGGCGATAATTTCGCCTGAAGGCAGCTTCTTCGGTGCATTATTCCACAAGCTGTGAACACAGACCAGTGCTCCTGAGGATGGGCGAAATTATCGCCCAAAATATGTTGAGCTGATTGAAATTACTAATAAATTGTTATTGTTGCATCTAGTTGTGTATACTATTGTATCAGAGATGCACGGTCACACATGCATGAAATCTTCATATGAATTGTCTGTCATCGAGTTCAGAAAATATGAATGAAAACATTATTGAAACCTGCATATAAAATAATATTGTTTTATGTATTATTGTCTAACCTAAAGCGTTGTCTTTCTTCGTATTCTGATGCAGGAAACGATCTTACAGAATATTACGTGCATTCCTCATACTTCCTGTCGTTATGCTTGTTTAAAAAAGGAAGTTTCTTAATGTATCTGCGTGTGACCTGTATGAATGACATCTGTTCGCTTGCGTTACGTATATCCGTGTGATGTCTTAAATATTTAGATTGCGACATATAATAATGTTATGCATATTATTGGTTGTTCACGTGTTTGCTTTTCAATAAGCAAAACGTTTATTCAGATGATGAATGTGACATCCGCTTATATATATATATATATATATATATATATATATATATATATCACTATTT
>Ga0123352_10007842_pt1 | contig 16537 bp, 15 predicted proteins | sample TergutLab28metaG_FD_89700 | JGI IMG/M metagenome (GOLD analysis project Ga0123352, IMG submission 89700) | Labiotermes labralis P1 segment gut microbial communities from Petit-Saut dam, French Guiana - Lab288 P1 | ecosystem: Host-associated > Arthropoda: Insects > Digestive system > Gut ... | reverse complement strand
TAAGGTGTACCGGGTGATCTTGGGAATCCATAAAGGCAAATACAGAGGCTACAAATCCGTTTACGGCTGTAAGCATTGCAACGCTCATAGCAATGCCTAGCAGGGTTAATATCGTACGTTTTTTGGCAACTTTTAATTGGCCGGCAGCTAAGTTTTTGGTTAGATTCATTCTGCAGCCTCCTTTTTTTTGGAAGACTGCAAGTGCTCATCTCTTAAAATTTTTCCATCGCCTAGTGTAATGATTCTGTCCGCTTGCAGAGCTATTTTTTCGTCGTGGGTGATCAGTACAATTGTCTGCCCGAAACGTTTGTTGGCCAAAAGCAGTAAATCAATAATGGCGGTGCCGGACTGACTGTCTAGGTTGCCTGTAGGTTCGTCTGCCAAAATTACAGCGGGTTTATTGATTAATGCCCGAGCGACAGAAACCCGCTGTTGCTGCCCGCCGGAAAGTTGGCTTGGCAGATGGCTTTTGCGATTTGTTAGGCCGGTTGTTTCAAGGAGTTCGTCTAGGGTTGCTTCACTGGGTATGCGCTTGTCTAATAAAAAGGGGAGCATAATATTTTCTGATGCGTTTAGGGTAGGGATTAAGTTGTAAAATTGGTAAACAATACCCATATTGCGGCGGCGGAAAATGGCCAGATTAGATTCGTTCATTTTAAAAATATCTTGTCCATCTATTATAACTTTGCCTGATGTGGGGCGGTCTACGCCGCCAAGCAAGTGCAGCAACGTGGATTTGCCGCTGCCGGATGCGCCTACTATAGCTACAAACTGCCCCTTTGGTACGGAAAATGATACGCCGTCTAGGGCATTTATTTTGGCATCGCCACTGCCATAGGTTTTTGTTAAATTTTCTACAGTTAATATGTTCGTTAATAAGTTCATGGAATGAACTCCTTCCAGTTTATATGAGGGGCCTACCAGGCCGATACTGCTGTAAAATTGTTCTACAGTTAATGTAAGCATGGGTGCACCTCCGTTTTTTTATATAAGAAGTATATCCAGCCTATGTGACTATAAAGTGACTTTTGTGAAAATGAAAGTGACAATTTTGTCACAAAAATTATTTTATGATATCCTTGCAATTGACGTGATGTCATTTGATAAAATCTTATTGTGAGTTTCACTTAATAACAGCAGGAAGAAAACAGAGAATGAAAGGAGGATGGTTTTATGAATATGTTTGTTCCAATAAGCAAGGTTTCTGCTAATATGGGAATTAGCAGCCGCACTTTACGTTATTGGGAAGCGGCGGGGCTTTTTAAAAGTTTTAGAGATGCCCAATCGGGATGGCGTATGTATGACGATTATGCGTTGCAGTGTATACGTGTAACAAATTTATTACGCCGCCTAGACTTATCAATAAGTGATATAAAGCAAGTGATAGAAAACGAAAATATAGAATTTCTATGTAGCGTTCTAAAAAAGCGATTATCAACACTTAACAAGGCACATTTGGATTTGGATATGCTTAGAGCGGCTATTTCCGAAATTATCGACATGGTTGAAAATAAGTCGGCACTTACCTTGCCAATATTGGAAAACATGCTGCTTCCTGTTGCACTGGAAAGGAAAAAGCACATCATTACAAAAATGCAAGGAGCGTTTTTAATGGAAAATTTAAAAGGTAAGCATGATGAGGTTAAACTTATTAAGTTACCGGCCGCAAGGGCTGCAGCATTTTCTTGGGTAGGTATTGAGCCGGAAGACAAAGCCTATGGTACAGTGAAGGACTGGCTTGATGAAAATAAACTGCATGGCACAGCGCGTATATTTGGGTTTAATGTGGAGCCTTATCCGTCAGATGAAAGTTCCGCTTACGGCTTTGGATATTGCGCAACAATTCCGGAAGGGGTGGAAATAGCCGCACCCCTATACGAAATGAAATTGCCGGGTGGTATTTATGCGGTTGTGTCAGATTACGAGGGTGACCCAAGCTATGGCTGGAAAAAAGTTTTTGAGCTATGTAAGGACGATGAGTGGGAATGGGAATATGACGATGATAGAAATCCCGGGCTTGAGGAACATATCGAAGGTGCCGAGGGTGGAGTGATCATTCCAATTTTGTTTCCTGTAAAGAGAAAAGTAGAGAAGTAAAATAAATTCAAGTGGTTGCGCTCCGCAACCACTTGAATTTGTTACTCAGTTAATTTCGTAAGGCCAAGAATTAATCCCGCCAAAATCGTAAACATTTACATATCCCATAGACACCAGCAATTCTGCTGCGTTGCGGCTGCGTGCACCACTGCGGCAATATACCAAAATAAGTGTGTTTAAGTCAGGAATAACTGATTCTACTGTGTATGGTATGTCATAGTCGGGCAATAAAATTGCGCCGGGTATGTGACCGTCTGCAAATTCCCTTTCACTTCTTACGTCAAGCACGACTGCGTTTGGATACCGCTGCATAGCGCCTCGGGCTTGTGACGCAGAAATGCGTCTGTTGTAATCCATATCCATTCCCCCTGTAAGGCATAAGACATCTTTAAGACAAACACTCCTTTAAAATATTATGCAGTAACAGTGGGGTATGGTACAGGTTAATGATAATTTTTTTAAAATTATAGCAAAATTCTGCAACGTAGGCTACAATATGTGTATTAATTCAAAATTTAGGAGTATACAATGAAATCAATAATTCAATTAGACCAAAGCCTAATAAATAAAATTGCCGCGGGGGAAGTAGTAGAACGCCCTCTCAGCATTGTAAAAGAGCTAACGGAAAACGCCATAGATGCGGGCTCGACGGTTATTACTGTAGAAATTGCCGATGGTGGCTTAACTTTGGTGCGGGTAACGGATAATGGGGGCGGGATTTTAAAAGACGACTTAGAACTTGCATTTTCTCGTCATGCAACCAGTAAAATCGCAAGTTTAGATGACTTGTTTCATGTAGAGACATTGGGCTTTAGAGGCGAGGCATTATCGAGCATTGCGGCTGTTTCCCAAGTGGAAATGATTACGAAAACACCTCAGTCTGTAATGGGAACCCGAGTAGAAATCCATGGTGGACAAGTATTGTCCGTGAGGGATATTGGCTGTGCAAATGGAACAACAGTAGTTGTTGCAAACTTATTTTACAACACGCCAGCCCGCCGTAAGTTTTTAAAAAATCCTGCTACGGAGGCGGGTTATATTTCCGATTGTTTACAACGGCTTGCGCTGGGGAATCCGAGCCTGACCTTGCGTTACATCAATAATGGCAAAATTGTTTTTCAGTCAAGTGGAAATGGTGATTTGAAAACGGCGGTTTTAAATATTTATGGCAGAGAAGTTGCAACAAAACTGATTAATGCAGATGCGAAAGTAGATGAAATGCATTTGCATGGAGTTATTGGCAAGCCGGAAATCGCTCGTGGGAATAGGGGACATGGCAGTTTTTTTATAAATGGGCGATATATACAAAGCCGCCTTCTTACAAATGCAATAGAAAGTGCCATGCGTACAATGTTGCCGCATGGTAAGTTTCCGTTATTTGCGTTAAATTTAGACTTGCCGTTTAATATGCTAGATGTAAATGTTCATCCAACAAAAATGGATGTGCGCTTTGCAGATGAAGATGGCGTGTTTGCATTCGTAGAAGATGTGGTAAGGGAAGCTTTGTCGGAACATAATTTGATACCAACAGAAAGAAGAAAACCCATTGTAAGGCCTAAAGCACCGGAAGTGCAGCAGCTTTCTATTTTGGAAATGCCTCCATCACTTGAGGCGGATGATTTTGTTTTAGAAATGCCGCCGTCTGGTTCTCAGTCTACGATACTGGATACTATATCTGATATTGCCCAAGATATTATGGCCCAGGCTCAGGATAATGAGAAAGATTTTCAAATGACAGATGATTTTGCGGTTTTGATGCAGTCTAAGGCAATATCTGCAAAGGAAACGGCGCGTGCCTTTCCAGACGCGGAACCTTCGAAATCTCCCTATAAAATTTTTACAGATTATGTAATACATGGGCTCATTTTTAACACCTACTGGCTGGTTTCCCAAAACGAATCCTTGTATTTGATAGATCAGCATGCGGCTCACGAGCGTGCATTATATGAAAAATTTCTTGTAAGAGCTCGTGAAAAATCCGTAGATTCTCAGCAGTTGCTCATATCTATACCGCTGCATTTAACTCCGCGGGAAAAGCAGACATTGCAAGATAATAGAGACCTTTTTCGTCAGTTTGGGTTTGAAATTTCAGAAGAATATGAAATAATTGCCGTACCGCTTTTAATGAGTGGCCCCCTTAGAGCAGAATTTTTTACGGATTTATTAGACAAAATAGACCAAACTGGTTTCTCTAAAAAAAGTGCTTACGATCACAAAACAGAGCTAATTGCAATGGCTGCGTGTAAAGCTGCGGTAAAAGGCGGTGATGGCATTACAGAGCCGGAAGCGCACGCACTTATAGCCCAGCTTATGGAATTGGAAAATCCATTCACATGTCCTCACGGCCGCCCAACGATAATAGAAATAACCCGAAAAGAATTAGAACGGAGATTTAAAAGGAGTTAACATGCTAAAATCCAAGCTATATGTAATTGCAGGCCCTACGGCCAGTGGTAAAACTGCAGTGGCAATTGAACTTGCAAAAAAAATAAATGGTGAAATAGTTTCTGCAGATTCTATGCAAGTTTACAAGCATATGAATATTGGCACCGCTAAGCCAACCCAAGCAGAAATGGATGGCATTCCGCACTACTTATTGGACGTTGTTGCGCCGGATGAATCTTTTTCTGTTGCGGATTATACGCAGCTTGCCACAAAAGCCATTGATGATATATTGGATCGGGGGCGTGCACCCATACTTGCAGGCGGCACGGGTTTTTACATTAACGCAGTCATTTATGGCACAGAATTTACGGAAACAGAAGAAGGCCAGCATGAAAAAGATAACGCGCTTCGCAAAGCTTATATAAACCTGGCCAATGAAAAAGGCGGGGAGTTTATTCACCAAAAACTTGAGGCTTTGGATCCTGAATCGGCTAAAGCTATCCACCCAAACAATATTAAGCGTGTTGCACGGGCAATAAGCTATTGCGAATCCACAGGACAGCTCTTTTCCGTCCATAATAAAGCTCAAAAGGCAAGCGTTGCCAAATATGATGTAGATTTTAACGTTTTATCCATGCCGCGAGAAATATTATATGACCGCATTAATATGCGAACGCTTCAAATGTGGGAAGCCGGATTGGTTGCGGAAGTTGAGCATCTGTTATCACTTGGATACGATCCTAAACTTGCATCAATGCAAGCGATAGGATACAAAGAAACGATTAAGTTTATATATGGGGAGTACACAAAGGAAGAAGCCATTGCTCAAATCCAGCAATCTACGCGCAACTATGCCAAACGCCAGGAAACATGGTTCCGCCATCAAATAAGATAGAGAACAGACCATATAAAAGGAGACATACAAAAAATGTTTTATAGTTACTTAGAGTCATATATGGGTATATCCCCGGAATTAATCGACTTCATTCAAGAGGTGGAAAGGGACATCGCCCATCTTTACAAAAACGCAGACGAAATAGCCGCCGTCAACCAAATAAAAGTTCTAAAAGCGATGCAAGACTGTCGTCTTAGTGATACACATTTTAACGATTCCACAGGTTACGGTTACAATGACAGTGGCCGAGAAGTTTTAGAAGAAATATTCGCCAAGGTTTTTAACACAGAGGCGGCACTTGTGCGTTCGCAAATTGTATCAGGCACCCATGCCCTTGCAACCGCACTTTTTGGCAATCTACGCCCGGGTGATACACTTCTTTCACCGGTAGGCAAACCATACGATACTTTAGAGAGCGTAATTGGCATACGCAAATCTCCGGGCTCATTAGCGGAATACGGAATAACCTACGTCCAAATAGACCTATTAGAAAATGGCCTTCCAAACTATGAAGAAATTCGCAAAGCCCTAGCAATCAAGCCAAAAATGGTAACTATCCAGCGTTCTAAGGGTTACTCATGGCGGCCGTCATTTACAATTGCCGAACTGCAAAAACTCATTGCATGTATACGAGCGGTTTCTCCGCATACAATAATTCTTGTTGACAATTGCTATGGAGAATTTGTAGAAACAGAAGAACCTTCGGATGCAGATTTAATTGTAGGATCCTTAATCAAAAACCCGGGTGGCGGCATTGCTGTTGCAGGCGGTTATGTTGCCGGTAAAAAAGAATTTGTAGAAGCTGCCGCACACCGTCTTACCGCACCGGGAATAGGCAGTGCGGTAGGCCCATCCCTTGGCACAACACGGAACATTCTTCAAGGTTTTTTTCTTGCACCACAAACGGTTTCTGCAAGCATTAAAGGTGCAATTTTGGCGGCAGAGGCATTTTCCCGCTTAGGCTTTGACGTAAACCCGATGGCAGCTGATAGGCGTACGGATATTGTACAAGCCATAAAGTTAAAAACGCCGGAAAATGTGCTGGCATTTTGCGAGGCAATTCAAAAAGCGGCCCCGGTAGACAGCTATGTAACCCCTGTACCAGACAGTATGCCGGGTTATGCCCACGGTGTTGTTATGGCAGGGGGAACTTTTGTACAAGGTTCGTCAATAGAACTTAGCGCAGACGCCCCAATGCGTGAGCCTTATATTGTATATTTCCAAGGGGGACTTACATCTGCACATTCACGTACAGGTGTCATTTTGACATTAAATTCATTTTTTCCTAAAAAACCATGAAAAAGTGAAAAAAACGAAACTTGGTGATAAATTATGCCTTCCAAATATCTGATAGCTGTGATAGTATTCTTTATATCTACAATTTTCGCCGTGCACACGGCATATGCAAATGATTTTGTACCAATGGAGTGTACTGACTCCACTCTACTATGGCTGGTAAATAAGGAAAACAAACTCTATGCAAACTACGAGCCTGCTGATTTGGTTGAATATGGCGGCGTAAGACTACGCAGTGCAGCACAAAAGGCTTTTGTGCAAATGATAGCGGCAATGGAATCTGATGGTATTTATGGTTTGCGTTTGCAAAGTGCGTACCGTACCTACGCTTACCAAGAAGCCATCTTCAATCAACGCATAGGTGAGTTTGTAGCAAGAGGGCATAGTAAACTGGAGGCAGAGTATAATGCCTCTTTGTCAATACAGCCGCCGGGTGCAAGTGAGCACCAGTTGGGGCTGGCACTTGATGTTAGCATAGGTAATAACAAGCTAACCCAGGCTTTTGGCGAAACCGAGGCCGGAAAATGGTTAAATTCACATTGTCATGAACATGGATTTATAATCAGATATCCAAGCTCAAAAACAGATGTAACACAAATTGTGTATGAGCCGTGGCATCTGCGTTATGTAGGTACACCACACGCAGCAATAATGAAAAATTTGGAATTCACTTTAGAAGAGTATTTGCGTTATATTAGGGAAGTTCAAATGTATGTCTTTTGGGGTGAAAATAACGCGTATTATCTGTTGTCTTATAGTCCTTCGCCACCGTTTAATTTGTTCTGTGCAGAGGTAAGTGTTTCCTCGCTGGATATACACAAGCGGGCGTATATCATTACCAATCTTAAGACGTACCCAAATATCTAAAGATAGATGGGGTTAATGGAAGGTAAGAGTTTTATGAAGAACTTGAAAATTAAATCAAAACTGTTTTTAGGTTTTGGTGTAATGTTAATTGCAATACTTACAGTTGCAGCTGTAAGTATTGTAAGTACACAGCGTATCCGCAACAATTATTCGGATGCACTTGAGTACAATATCTATCGGCATTCTAATTTGCAAGGGATTTCTACGCATCTGATGGATATACGCCGTATAACAAGCCAAATTGCGTTACATGGTGGTGAGTATGGCAATGCACTTGGTATCGAAATAAGTGGTTTGCAAAGAGAGTTAAACAGAGCTATTGTTCATATCGATAATTATGTTGATAGTTACATAGCAAATCTAAACCGTGCACCTAATATAACAGATGATGTAAGAAGTACTTCCAGAACTAACATAATAGGATTACATGAAATGATTCACAAATATATTTCTGATATTACGGAAGCAGTTATGCGAGAGGCACAGAATGGCAACCGTGAAGCTGCTGCCAGGTATACCCGCAATGGTCTTGGTATAATGCGGGATATATACTCATTGTACAATGCAATGATGCATGAATATAATTTTTACATGGACAATGTAGTTTATGATATGAATGCAACAGCTAAAAATTCGATTTCAGTACTGACTATTATAAGTATCATTGCCATTATTGTTAGCGTGCTTGCCACATTAGTTATTTCTAATATGATTACTGCACCAATTACACGCGTTGTATCTTCTTTCAAAAAGGTATCAAAGGGTAAGCTTAATGTAGGACTAAAAGTTGATTCTTCTGATGAAGTAGGTATGCTTAATAAAGCTGCACTCAAGCTGATAGCAACACTTCAATCTCTTATAGATGAAATGGATTATATAGCTCTTGAGCAAGCTAAAGGTAATTTTGATGTATTTATAAATGAGGCAAAATTTGAAAATTCTTTTGGAGATATTGCTAATAAAGTAAATAGAGTGATTAAAGCCGAACCTGATCTTCGGCATAAGGTTGTTGACGTATTTAGTAAAATTACCGATGCAACAGGTCAAGTGCTGTCAGGATCGAAACAAATTTCACAATCCGCAGTGACTCTTGTAAGAGACGTGCGAACTCAGGCCAGCAGTGTAGAGTCCCTAAGCGCATCGGTTGATTTGATTCACAAACAAACACGTACAAATGCAGAAAGTGCTGAACGCGCAAGGGATATATCCGCCAGATCTACCACCCATGCCAAAGAGGGTAGTGAGGCAATGAGGCAAATGCTTGACGCTATGTCTGGTGTACAAGAATCTTCGTCTAATATTTCAAAAATTATCAAAACCATAACAGATATTGGGTTTCAAGCAAAATTGTTGTCCCTAAATGCTTCTGTAGAGGCTGCAAGAGCTGGTGAACATGGCCGAGGTTTTGCTGTACTAGCCGACGAGGTGCATATTTTGGCAACGCGTAACCAAAAAGTTGCTTCCGATACTAATGAGCTTATGCAATTTTCTGAAGAGCGTATAGAAGCGGCTGCTAACGTTGCCAGCACAACAGCCGTATCTCTTGATACAATTGTGTCAGGAGTAAGCGAGATTAGCGGTATTATCAATAGCATACACGAGGATTTGTGTGTGCAGGCGAATGTAATTGATCAAATTTCTATTGGGTTATTGCAAATATCCGACCTTATACAATCCAGCTCTGTTGCATCTGAAGAAACCGCCGCAGCTGCTGAGAAACTTAACTCTCAAGCAGAAATTCTTCAGCAATTGGTTGCATACTTTAAACTATAAAACATGAACAGAAAGCGGCGGAGCCGCTTTGTTTTTTATAAGTTTTTCTTTACTTATTATACATTTTTGTATATAGTGCCTAAGAGCATATTTTAACTTCGAGAGGAGCATTGTTGTGGGAACTTCTTACGCAATTGTAGTTGACTCAACTACAGATCTTACGCCAGAATTGGCAGAAAAATGGGGGCTTGCTGTTATACCATACATTTTTACATTAGATGGTAAGGATTATTATAATCATTTAGATTATCGTGAATTATCATCTAAGGGTTTTTATGATACTTTACGCGCCGGTAAATTGGCATCTACAACATTAGTTACTATTCCACGCTATATGGAGGCTTGGGAGCCAATTTTAAAAGAAGGCAAAGATATTTTGTATATGTGTCTTTCTTCGGGCCTTAGTAAAAGCTACGAGCAAAGTGTTATGGCCGCAAAAGAAGCAATGGAAGCGTATCCAGACCGTAAGGTTATTACAATCGACTCTAAATCTGCATCACTTGGGCAGGGTTTGCTGGCGTATTATGCTGCAAAGGTACGTGATGAAGGTAAAAGTTTAGAAGAAAACGCGGCGTACATTGAAGAAATTATAACAAAGCTGCACCACTGGGTAGTGCCGGATGATTTACATCATATGCGCCGTGGCGGACGTGTTTCTGCAACAAAGGCATTTGTTGGAACAATGCTTAATGTTAAACCGGTTCTTACTGTTAACCACGAAGGACGTATTATTCCCGTTGGCAAGGCACGTGGTTGGAGCAAGGCAATTGTTGACCTTGTAGGGCGTATGGATGAATATAAAATGTCTCCAAAAGACCAGGTAGTTGTTATTGCTCATAGTGATGATCCTGATAAGGCACAACAGCTTGCAGATGCTATTAAAGAAAAGCATGGTGTAAAAGAGATTATTATATTAGGAATTGGCCCTGTTATAGGCGCACATACTGGCCCAGGTACAGTTGCAGTCACATTTTTAGGAAACGAACGCGCTAAGGTATAAGGAGGCATTGTCAAATGAACCTTTTGGCAACTCGGAAAGATGAGATTGACGACCTTGATGATGCTTTTGACGATATTGACTGGGATGACGATTTTGACGACGACGAAGAAGACGATTGGGCAGATGACTTTGCCGAAGACATAGATTTTGATTAATTCTGAACAAAATTAGGAGTTTAATTTTCTAAATAGGGCGGAGTTTGTCTTCGCCCATTTTTGATGGAAACTTATAAAAAACTATTTTTTAGAAAACTATTTGCGTGCACAGCGCGCACCCGCAACATAGTGAGGAAGCGTAGCAAGGATTCATTTCTTGCGGAGCGGCGGGGTTTGGGCTGCTCGCCCATGCAGCTTGGGGCAGAGCCCCATTTAAAAGGAGGGGCCAATAATGGCTTTAGTAATAAGAAACGCGATTTTGCATATTTTGCAAAACGATGGAAGACCGTCTGTATTTTCTGACGTAGAACTTGATATTGACAGCGAGATTTGTGAGGCATTTATTTTAAAGCATGTAAAAAAATTAATTAACAATCCGGCTGTGCGTACAGCACAGTTTAAATCGGATGCACCATTCCACACATTGTTGCAGGACTATCAGGAAGGGCAAATTCATTTTAAAGAAACTTCTCTTGAATTTGCAAAAAAAATGGATGAAATAATGCAAAGACATAGGGATATCCCATCATGTGATATGCTTATAGCCAGGGTAGGGCATAAAACCGGAGATTATTTGGCAATTTTGAAATTAACATATCAAGAGGTGTATTCTCATAAATCCTCGGGAACGGATAACCAGCTTAAAAAATGTACTGCATTACCGTTTAATACGGGTAAAGTTGAATATGCGGCTTTAATTGCATTAAATGGGCCGTCTACACCAATTAGTGTAATAGAAAAGCCTGCGGCAATTAATGGCAACCATGTGCTCTATTTTTCCGAAGTATTTTTAGAGTGCGAAACCACACCATCTAAAAAAGAACAGGCAAAATTAATTGACGAGGTAACAGTAGAATTTGTAGAAGAACACTTTGACTCTAACCCAATAATTTCTGCAAAAATAAAAACGGCTATGCTTGAAGAGGTTGAGGCAGAAGAAGGTTTTATTTCTATGGACAATGTTGCATCCAACGTTTTTTCCGGAGAAGAAGAAACACGCGTACAATATGTAAATGTTTTGCGAGATGCGGGCATAACAGAAGATTTGCCACTTGGGGAGCGTGTGGTTAAGCAGCAGTTTGCAACACACAAAATTAAGGCAGAAAATGGTGTAGAAATTAAATTTCCGGCACAACTTGCTGCAGAAGAAGATGAAGTCGAAATTACCAAAAATTCAGACGGAACAGTAACCGTAACATTTAAAAATTTGAGGGTTATGTAAAAAAATTAAATGATAATAAAATAAATAAAGCGTATGTAATACATACGCTTTATTTTATGAGGGAAGCCGACTGCCGGATTCGAACCGGCGACCTATTGATTACAAATCAATTGCTCTACCAACTGAGCTAAGTCGGCAAAAGATGTGTGTTGGTACACACATATTATGCAGCAGAACCACATTGCTTACATACTTTAATTGGCTTATCGTCTTCAGACTTTTCCCAAAGAAGCTTTACACCTGTACGATTACAAGAAGGGCATGTTCCGCGCCAAGCTTTAATTGTGCGGGCTAATTTTCCACGTTTTGGTTTTGGCATGTTTTGTAACTCCTAGTGTTAAATTTAAAATTTGGTTCCAAATTTCTCGTGCAAGGGGCATTATAAGACATAACATTAGGCTGTGTCAATAGCCTTATTGCAAATGAGTGCAAAATTTTGCTAAAGGGCAGTAGATTACTGCCCTTTAGCATGTGATTTAAAAGTCAATTTTATTCGTAAGATAGTTTACTAGTTCAGAAACTTGTACGCGCTCTTGTTCCATTGAGTCTCGCATTCTTATGGTTACGGCGTTGTCAGTCTCGCTATCAAAGTCATAAGTTATGCAGAAAGGCGTGCCAATTTCATCTTGCCGGCGGTAACGTTTACCGATAGAACCGGCGTCATCAAATTCACAATTAAAATGTTTTGACAATTCATGGAAAATAGATTCTGCCGATGGGGATAATTTTTTTGATAACGGCAGGACTGCGGCCTTAACCGGTGCAAGGGCAGGATGAAAACGCAAAACTGTGCGTACGTCTGGTTTTTCTGGCGTACCAAGGTCTTCTTCGTCATATGCCTCGCATAAAAATGCCAGTGTCATGCGGGTTAAGCCAAGGGATGGTTCTACGCAATAAGGGATGTAGTGCTCGTTTTTAACTGCATCGAAGTACTTTAAATCTTCACCGCTGTGTTCCATATGCTGTTTTAGGTCGTAATCTGTGCGGTCTGCAATACCCCACAATTCACCCCAGCCAAAGGGGAACATGTACTCGATATCTGTCGTGGCTTTAGAGTAGAAAGAAAGCTCCTCCGGGCCATGGTCGCGAATGCGCAATGCGTCTTCCGGCATTCCTAGACAGTGCAGCCAGTCTATACAAAATTGGCGCCAGTATTCAAACCATTCTAAATCTGTGCCCGGCTCGCAAAAGAATTCCAATTCCAGCTGCTCAAACTCCCGGGTGCGGAAAGTGAATTTACCCGGTGTAATCTCGTTACGGAAAGAATGCCCGGCCTGGCCTATGCCAAAGGGAATTTTGCGCCTGGTTGTGCGCTGTACATTTTTAAAGTTAACAAATATCCCTTGTGCTGTTTCCGGACGAAGATACACTGTAGACTGCTTATCTTCTGTAACGCCGGCAAAAGTTTTGAACATCATATTAAATTGACGAATGTCTGTAAAATCCTGTTTGCCACATTTGGGGCAGGGGACTTTTTTCTCGTCTATGAAAGCTCTCATTTTTTCGTTATCCCAGCCTTCGGGGCTGTCATTAATTCCGTGCGCCTGCATAAAATCTTCAATAATATTATCTGCACGGAAACGCTCTTTACATGCGCGGCAGTCCATTAGCGGATCATTAAATCCTCCCACATGGCCGGAAGCTTCCCATACGGCGGGGTTCATTAGAATTGCGCAATCTACGCCTACGTTGTAGGGACTTTCTTGTATAAACTTTTTCCACCATGCTTTTTTTACGTTATTTTTAAGCTCTGACCCTAGTGGTCCATAGTCCCATGTATTGGCAAACCCTCCGTATATTTCTGACCCTGGGAATACAAAGCCACGACTTTTTGCCAGTGCTACAATTTTTTCTAGAGTTTTTTCTGTACGGTTCATAATGCAACATCCTTTCAAATTGTATTTCTTAATATGGCGTATTTCTATGACATCTATAATAGACTTATTGCGGAATTAGTCAATAGATTGTGTATTAAAAAAGCGTGTTAAAGGTTTTGAAATCTTCAACACGCAAGAAGCGCAAACTTACTTATGTACGTTAATTTGCCCATTGTCATTAGTTTTGGGAGATGATTCGGGCTTTAGTTATAAAAGCGGATGCTTCCCACATCTTTAAATCTTACTTTACAAGCTTGCGCTGCCGGATTAATGCCTCCTTTTGGATATATTTACTGCATTGTATGAATGAGGCTCTTTTTGTTGCATGTACATAATATATGAAAATGACATTTTCATTACGCTTTTCTTGCAATTTCCTGAAATATTAAGCTGACATGATAGATTTATGTGCAAAATGAACAGTTTGTATTTGGAAGGAATTGATTTTGATTGTTGGGATTGTGATAATAAACATAAATTTTGCAATTTCAAGATGATAATTGGCCATAACAAACATAGCGAAGACAAGGTCTAAGGATTAGACAAAGACTCATTCCTGTAGTAATATCCTTTGAAACAAATTTGTAACAAACCTGCTTTGAATATCAAAAAATCTAACTATAAAATTACATAAAAATCGAGGAGGAATGTATCTATGGCGGAAACGGTTCTTGAAATAAGAAATTTGCGCACATCATTCAGGATTGAGGGTGAATATCATGCGGCTGTAGACGGCATCGACCTTGACATATATAAAAACGAAGTATTTGCCATCGTTGGTGAGTCAGGGTCAGGAAAAAGTGCGATGGCACTTTCAATCACAAAACTACACAACGAAAATTACACCAAAATTGAAGGGCAGATATCTTTTGACAAAAAAGATATGGTGTCTATGGGTGAGGCGGAACTTAACACAATACGCGGCGGACATATCGGCATGATATTCCAGGACTCCCTTTCAGCCTTAAATCCTCTGATGAAAATTGGAGCACAAATAGATGAAATGTTTACTTATCACAAGAACTACACTGCGGCAGAAAAAAAGGAACGTACTATTAAATTGCTGGCGGATGTTGGTATCACAAATCCAGAATTAAACTACGAGTCTTATCCCCATCAGCTCTCTGGCGGTATGAGACAGCGAGCGATGATTGCACTTGCAATTGCCTGCGCGCCGGATGTAGTTATTGGGACGAACCGACTACTGCGCTTGACGTAACGATACAGGCCCAAATACTGGATCTTTTACGCGATCTGCAAAAAAAGAGTAAAACCGCGATTATACTCATTACACATGATTTAGGTGTTGTAGCAGAAATGGCAGACAGGGTAGCGGTTATGTATGCCGGACAAATTGTAGAACTTGCGCCGGTACGTGAACTGTTTAAAAATCCGCAGCATCCATACACACGTTCGCTCATTGCGTCAATTCCAAGTAAGGATAGCCATGGTGAAGAACTTCATGTTATACAAGGTATGGTGCCGCCACTCCATCTTATGCCAAGGAAAGGTTGTCGCTTTTCACATCGCACACCTTGGGTGCCTAAGCATATACATGAAGAAAACCCAACTTATCATGAAATTGGACCTGATCACAAAGTACTGTGTACTTGTTATAAAGAATTTACCTTTGAAGGGAGTAGTCACTAATGGCACTTTTAGAAGTTAAAAACCTAAAGGTCTACTACCCGATAAGAGGCGGAATACTTAGCCGTGTTAGAGGTTATGTAAAGGCTGTAGATGATGTTAGCTTTACCATAGAGCCAGGGCAAACCGTTGGTCTTGTTGGGGAAAGCGGTTCTGGCAAAAGTACTACCGGTAAGGCAATTTTAGGACTGGAGCCTTTAGCCGGAGGAACAATTCACTTTAATGGCGAAGATATTACTAAGTATATAGGAAAGAACCGCTCTAATTATCGCAAGGATGTACAGATGATTTTCCAAGATGCGTATGCATCACTTAACCAGAGAAAACGTGTACTTGACATTATTGCAGAGCCTATACGCAATTTCGATAAGCTAACGCCTGGTGAAGAGCGCAAAAGAGTTGACGAGCTTTTGTCAATTGTAGGTATGCCGGCAACTGCTGCTGTTAAATATCCTTTTGAGTTTTCCGGTGGTCAAAGGCAAAGGTTAGGTATTGCCCGGGCAATAGCACTAAAACCTAAGCTCATAGTGGCAGACGAGCCTGTTTCCGCGCTTGACCTTTCTGTACAGGCACAGGTACTCAATTATCTAAAGCAAATACAGCAGGAGTTAAAGCTTGCTTACTTATTTGTAAGTCACGATTTAGGTGTTGTAAAGCACATGTGCGAAAACCTTGTAATAATGCATAATGGGCGTTTTGTAGAAGTGGGAACAAGAGATGAGATATTTAACGATCCGAAGCATATTTACACACGCCGCCTAATTGCGGCAATACCTGATACGGATCCTGATAAGCGTATAGAGAACGCTGAACGTAGACAAGAACTCATAGAGTATTTTGATAAACGTTATGACCGCTATTATGGCGAAGGCGGTAAAGTATATGACCTGAAAAAGCTAAGCGACACACACTATGTCGCAAGACCCTAAAGGAGGTATGATTTATGGCTACAACAATAGTACGAAGACTTATCATAATGATTCCTCAGCTTTTTGTAATCGCTGCAATATGCTTTTTGCTAGGGTGGCTTATGCCGGGGGATTTTATTTCATCTGAATTTTTTGGTACGGAAATGACATTTGAACAAATGGAGCAAATGCGTGAAGCTATGGGCTTGAATAACCCTTGGTATCAACAGTTTTGGGATTGGATTACAGGTATTGTTTTACGTGGGGATTTTGGAATGAGTGCTGTACACCACAGACCCGTAACCGCTATTATGGCAGAACGTATGGTTCGTACATTTTGGTTGGCCCTCGGGCAGATTATTGTATCTTTTGGTATCGCCATACCTTTGGGTATTATAGCCGGCCGATACTACAG
>Ga0123352_10007840_pt1 | contig 16542 bp, 10 predicted proteins | sample TergutLab28metaG_FD_89700 | JGI IMG/M metagenome (GOLD analysis project Ga0123352, IMG submission 89700) | Labiotermes labralis P1 segment gut microbial communities from Petit-Saut dam, French Guiana - Lab288 P1 | ecosystem: Host-associated > Arthropoda: Insects > Digestive system > Gut ... | reverse complement strand
GTGGGGGGAGATAACCCCTTTATACACTGGGGATAAGGGGGGGTAGGGGCAAAATACATTTGGGGTGGGGGGGGGGGGGCAAGGCAGTGGACCACACAAATACTCTATTGTGTCTTGGTTTTGCCCCATCATTGTTTCTCAATCTTCAGTTTCCACAGCAATCTACTCTCCCACTTTCCATCTTCAATAATGGCCTTAATGTGTGCTTTCCACATATATGATGATTTAGTAGTGTTCTAAAGTTCAAAGTGCATACATTTCATCATCATGGGATACCAGCCTGATGTCACCACCCAACCTGAATGACAACAGGCCTCTCTCCCTCAATTTGTCTGCCTTGGATGGCTCTACTGGCACACCTCTTGGCTCATCAGCTGGCTCTCACATTCATTAGAACTCTCAACTCTTCTCCCTATGACAAATTGATAATGCCTTGAGGGAAGGGATGACTGATGCCACCACCCCATGTGGCAGAGTCAAAGAGGCAGCATATGGAATACAATATTTTAAAATAATTTTATGTGCTCAACAAATTTTAAACCACTATGTCAAATTAAAAAAATGTGAATTTTTTTACAGTTCATAATTTCTGTTGAGGGTGACCATTGTGATTACTTGCCCTGGGTGCCAAGAACTTTAGCTATGCCGATGTTACGTATATGTTTCTTGAATAAAACTGTTCAATACAAAAAATATTTACTCAGCCTCATGATCTGTTGTTGAAACTACTACTGTATGCCCATTTCTTGCCAGTATCCGATGAAGCACAATATTCAGTTAGTAGTACTGTCTGCATAAGAGCTGCTCAATTGTTTCAGTTTTATTATATATATGTTAAACACATCTGATATTTTTGCTTAAGGATCTAAGTCTTAGACCATACTTCTGATTACATCGGACATGCTTAATTTCAGCATTCTTAAGACAAGTAAAAAAAAGTATAGCATTTAAAAAAAAATCTACTTAATGTGGGTACAACTTCAGCTTTCGACATCCTGTTGTGTTATTCAGTAAATCAATAAACAAAGTTTGATAATAGTCTCAACACAACTAAATTTAGTTGTGTTTACACTATCATCAAATACTGTGTATTGATTGAATGTGGTCACGCATCACTGGAAGTGCAGACCTATACTGAAATAAGTCAATGGTCAGTAACTACACTAAAATAACATCAAAAATTAAATATTTTATGAAACACCCTTGCATCTGGTCACTGGGCTTTTTTTTTTTGAGTTGGTTACAACCCACGCTTCACCAATAGGTATACCATGGGATATTTACAGAGGTTGAGCATAGATTAAAACTAATGTACCATATTGCCTTTGAGGTTCTAGTCAATAATTTGGTCAGTATGTTGTTTCAGAGTTGTTACGGAGTTTGATTGCCTATTAATTGCTCTTAAAGCGTGTGTAAGATGTTTCTGAGGAAGCTGTGATGCTGACGATATTTATGTGATACTTCAGAACTAGAGGTGGGGGAAGAGTTTGAAGTACTGTTGGACATCCACTTGAGAATAGGCTGCATTCTGTCATAAGATGGTGGGCCGTTTGTACAGCCTTTTCAGGACAGCTGCAGTTTGATGAGGGCATCTTGTTCATTTTGTGGAGGTATGAATGGAAACTGCCATGACTTGTTACAAATTGTGTGAGAATGAAGTTGGGCCAGAGGGGAAGGGAGAGTCTGTGGAAGATGGTGGGTATGAATAGTTTAGTGTGGAATGCATTTGCTTGCCTTTAACTCCCCACAATCTTGAAGGAGAGTTCTGCAATATGAATTCAAGGTGGTAACAACTTAAAAACTGGCAAAGGTGAGGGCAAATTAAGTTAATTTACCAATCTACAGCAGCCACAACAGACAGCATGTAGGCCTACTGCGTAATCTACTTATATTTTTCAGAAATACGTAAAACATTCACATATAAAATTTACAAAACTCATACAGTGTAGTTCGCTTATTTTGTATGAAATTTTGTTCCACAGTTCCTGCAATGTCTCCTATTTTTTGTGTAACTTCACTTTTAAATCATCCTGACCATGATTGTGTAATTACATGTAAAATAAATCATTCACTGATAAATTAATGTATGATGAACTATTCATATGCACTTAATGACAAAAAATTCATGAAATCTGCTTTGTTTTGAATAGGAGAGCGCGTTGGTCGACCAAGGTCCTTTCTGCTACCTCGGTGCACTTTTATTTCCAACATGGCTGGACCATGAGTTTCCTGAAGCCACTGGACCCCATTGATCACATCATCTACAGTCACTGCTACCCTGCCCTGCAAGGTGTAACATTTCAAATTAGACTGATCCTGAAGAAGAAGCAGAATTATTATGATAAAGACTGTTTACACTGTTTGCTTATTTGCATCTGCGGTTTCATGTCACACACTAGGCTATTAGAATTATGGAGGAGACACCAGTTATATTTGGATTATAATGTAGAATATAAAGCTAGCAGTAAAAAATTTATCCATCCTTTCACTTGCACCTATGAAATATGTAACTCTTAGAGGACTGGCTGGCTGGTTGCCAACCCTACCTGTAATTCCTGGACACATAAGAAAAGCAACTTTTTGTAAAACAGAATTCTGCTTTCTAGTCTACAGATGTATCTTTTATCATGTTCCTGAGCATGTCAGCTTTGAGATGTACACCCTTTTGGGATTTTATGCAGCCTAGAATTGTACCATTCTATGCTGCATACAATCCTCAAAGAGCATGAATCTCATTTATACTGCAGTGGAAGCCTGAAATCATGCATGTCAGCTTTAATGTACAGAAGACCTGCATATGCTGAGATATCCTGTGACAGCTCCCATGATCAGGAACCCAATAAAACAGACAACCTAAACACACACACACATACACACACACTTGTATGAATAACATGCTCGATTGTAGAGGAATATCCAGCGTGTATTTAAGATAACCTATATTCACCAGCTAAACACATATACTGCCTCCCCTTGCATCACCCAGTTCTTTAATAGATGATAAGATGCTCATAACTAAAATATATCTGCTGACTGAAACTCACAATGATTATTGTCAGAACATATTACTATAGGCCTATGGGCACATCTGAAATGGAAATTGCTGTGCTGTACCTCAGTGTAGCCATTACTGACAGCAACCTTTGTAAGATGGAATGTGCTAGAATTAAATGCTGCTGTCTGCTGTCCTCCAACAGAGTCATGAGCACCATTATTGAAAACAATGTGCTTCAAGTTTCTTGGACGCATCTGGCCTATTATGGACAGTGCTCCCATGTGCATGATTACTGATCCATCGCCATCCAGGCAAAATACCTGGAACATAAGCAGAATGTAAGCTTTATATAGTACTAGAGAATATAATACAATGATGTTGGATGTGTGTCAAAGTGTATTTTCTTAAATTCTGGGCTATACATGGAAATTTCTGTGGCAGCTGATGTAAAGGCACAAATTAAGGATAATTAAGGTTTTGGTTCTATCACTGTTTTTTATTTTTTAAAGCATAAATTTCATCTGACCAGTACTTAAAAACAATATTCCTACTGCAACGAAAACACAATGAATCTCTGTCCAAGACCAACAGGTTACTGCTGTTAGGAAGAAAAACTTCTTTTTGTTCTGAAAACCATACAAATACATAAACACAACATGCAAACATTATGCAAAGTCTTTGACGCTAAAACAGGTGGTACATACAATATAGTAACCATTGGCCCTCAAAGGGTTAAAAATTTAAAAATTCACACACTTTGACAGATTTATATTAAAATTAAATCTGAAAATTTGGCTTCTATAAATAACATAAGGTTATGCTGCTTGCTTTAAAAGTTTATATTTTGTAAAATGAGAGCAGAAGGATAAGAAGTGGTTGGTTCAACACATGAATAATGGTTTTAGGTACATCATGGTATTACCTAAATGCACAAAGACTTCCACCAGGATGAAACTTACACTTAAAATTTGTATCTGAAAGTACTGCAGACAAAACTAGTTAATCAGCAAATAAATCGTATTAAACTATAGCTAAAAGGAATGCATATTTCTTCTGCAGTAGATAAATGCTAGCAATGTCTGCTCAGACCCTCTAATATCTAACTGCCGAGTGACTGATGAATACGACAATGGAAATGATGTGCATGGAAACATTCATGGCCTAATCTGAGGTAGTAGACTGGAATTTAATTTTGGTGTACAGTGATTTATGGGAACTAGGATAGAGCAGTCAGCATAATGACTAGGCTAGGGGATGGATGACCAAGAAATCACAGTTCAATTCCCAGCAGGAGCTAGGTGTTCTTTCTCTTCTCCAAAGCATCCAGAACAGTTACGCAGTCCATCCTAGAGGCTTTTTCCCTGGTGAGTAGTGTGGCATTAAGGTGACCACCCATCTCTATCTAGTGTCAAGGTTAAAACTGATGCAACTATACCCACCACTGTCTTCATGGTGAATTCAGGGACAACTTCATTTGATAAGTGAATTACAGTGTCTTCTTTAGATCAACATTCTAAAGATAGAGCATGAATCTGGACTAAGTTTGCACTTGGAGCCTACTGAATATAAGTCTACCGTGATACTGCTACACGAGCTTTGTCAGTGATAAGCACTAAACACAGATATAAACTGAACCACTGTTCACAGAGACATAAAATGGACAGCACAAGCAACAGTATTCAACTGTTATCATTTAAAGTAACAGAATACTGACCTCACAGCATTTGGTCAATAGTAAGTGTGGATCGTACTGTGCTCATTGTACTTACTGCCTTTATCATCAAAATCTTCCTTTTTTATTCTTATTTTCAAGAAACTATATGAACGAAAATTTTCATTGAATAGTATAACTGCACTCTGATTCTAAGTGCCACACCATTCTATAGTTACATAAGAAGTCATAGTTACAATCATATAAAACATATTTATTGGGTATAGGTAATAATTTTAAGCCCAGCATGTAATGGTTATTTGTAAAACTATGAATAAATTCATTATAAAGGGTTCATAGTTTCATAAATAGCTGTTAACACTTAGCTTAAGTTAACTACTATCATATTCTGTTAGAACACTTAACCTTTAATAAATGAACAGGGCAACATTGTTCCATTAGATGTACAACCTTCGCATGTGAATGGGAAAACCATTCTACAGTGGGCATTTAAACTGAGTAGTACTCTGGCCATAGCAAAAAACTGGCATTTACAGGGCTGAACACTGAAGGTTAATCATTATTTGTAAAACTATGAATTGTTGACAATGAATGATCAAGTAAAACATGTTGGGATAAGAATTATGACCAAAAACTAATAAATATATTCTATTTGAATGTTAAGTAAAACTGTTTAGCAAAACTTCCAGTTGACTGTATTAACCTTCTGCTCTGGCGAGAAGTTATTACCAATTTTCACATGATTAATAATCACATACTTGGCGTTTAGGTTTGTTCATTGCTATTCCCAGAGCTATTGATGATGCATGTCCCATAGATCCAACTGTAAGAAAGTCCCTTTCATGACCTTGCTCTTGAGCTACTCGATGCTCAAATAACTCCCGAGAAAGCATTCCCGTTGTGCTGACGACTGCATCACTGTCATGAAGTGAGTTTAAAATTATCTTAAGGGCCATTTCTCTTGACATTGGATATCTGCAAATTAAGAAAAAAAACTCTACCTAAAAATGTTACAATACAAAAAACAAAATTAAAACTTCTTTGTTCTCCATGATACACAGTAGGTAAAAATATCAGAGGGGATTTCTGCTGTAAAAATTTACATTAAAATGCACAAGAAATAAAACTGACAAGACTATGACACACAGGGAGTCCTAATTGACTATACATATATTCCGGTACATAGCATAAATTCGAGGTGATGCAACTATAATTTGATAAAAAGAGCTCTAATTAACAGAACAAAGGATGCAGGCTAGTTCAAAATAGGCACAGTTCTAAATAAATAGAAGGAAATATTAATTTACTTATACAAGAGATAAAATACATAAAAGGGCACACAAACAAAATGTGGTCCACAATAACAAATACCAAAGCTTGGCACACTGTTCAGAGCTGTTTTTGACTTCAGGTAGATGTACTGTGTTAATGTACTGTTAAACTGAAACCAGTGTCACTGCTGGGGGAGGAAGTTTACTGTTGAGCTTTATGGAAATGGACGAGAAAAAGGGGCCGGGTGTGAAAATGGTACGTTATTGCTCTCAAGATCATTTTATTAAACAATCTCCAACAAAGTGCACTGTGTGGTTGTTCATGAAGAGTGCAGGAATCAGAAAAGCTAAAGGTGCTTCCTGTGCTTAATCAAGCACTGTGTCATAAAGCCATATGAGGCAGTGGAGGTACAGTTCCAAACATTCTAAACCACAGCATGAAAGGAACATGGTCTGCTTCAGGCCCCTGCTGCTCTATTCTCACACTAACAGCTCCTGGTACCCACTAAATAGGAGGTTGGGTGGTCCACATTGCTGGTCCAGACACTATGTGGAACAGAAAAATTCTTGCCCCTGCTGCGAATCAAACAACAATTCTTCAATCATCTAGCTAACAGCCCAGGCACTAAAGAGGTTGAACTATTTCAGCTCTTGTTCAAGGGCATTAGATTTAGTAAAGGGCACAATAGGAGGCAATAAATCTCTGCACATAAAAAGTAATGGGTGAAGTTCATAACAATATCCTATATTCCCGCAAAGATGGCGGAAGTGTACTGTGAAGGAACTTAGAATGAATGTGAAGCCCATAAAAAATTACTCTAATAGGTTACCAATCAGTTACAAGCATCTGATATGGTATAAACATGTGTTATGCGGTAGTATTCTTAAAAATGTACATGAAAATGAAATATTTCTGCACAATTTCTGGTACTCTGATGAAAGGCATGTTACATCACCTGCAATATAAATCAGCAACCAACATGATTCCTGTGTTATGACAGTGTCGAACATTTCCTGAGTACACAAAACAGAGTGATCAATGTTTATTATTATTATTATTATTATTATTAGTTTGACAATACTGTCAGCAACTCAGACTAAATGCTGTTGAATGTTAGGAAGATTAATGAGTTACTTGGCAAGGATATGGAAGGAAGTGATTATGGCCTAACTTTGTGGTGCTATCACACCATTCACCATGAAGAACTGAAAGAAACCATAAAGAATCTGTTTGGATAACTGGTCTACACAAATACCCCACTTACGAGGCAGAAATGCTAACCAATGGATCATGATGTTCACATCTAAGAATAAAAGATACTTACTCTGAATTTGATTTTCTAAGCTTATAGGGTAGAAATGTTTGCCTCTTGACTAAAAGTGCATAAGGACTGCTATGGTTTCTCATGTACTGTTTTGCTGCATTCAGAGTCTTCTTAGCCCCTTCAATATAATCAGGAAGTGGTGAAAATGGGATACCTAATGTGTCTAGGAGAAGAAAAATATTACATACTATATCAATACAGTATTATGAAGAGAAATGTAAGTATTCAATTGTGATAAAACATATTTCCCAAATCTTTGCATTTAGATGTAAATGGAATAAGATTAGTTTCTATTAACATATTTTGAAAACTATGCTCTGATAAATTCAACAAAATTTTAAGTGCAGGACATAACGCAACATACAATCCACTTACTATTATGCAGACAGAAGGATCAATACAGTTTAGAAAATGATCTGTTTTTACGTTTATGAAAGTTAATATCCAGTCAAGATGACTAGGATATGATGTCATATCAGACTACATGGCACCACAACTCAAAAAACTGTAATCTTAATACTGCCCATCAATGCAACTCAGATCTCATAACACCTTCCCAATTTTCAAAAGCCACATTTTTCTGCTTAGCATACTCCTATGAACATGAACATATTCCTTCCAGTTCCATATTTCATTTGGTACTCCGATAAACTATAACAGACTTGTAGGACTGATCAGTAAAACAAGAATATGCACTTGCCCAATAGTTGAGATGTAATCTGGCCCTGAATCATGTGCTGGGGTTCATCACGCTTTCCTGGCTCTCCTCTCCAGCCAATCAGCAGCAGCATAGGCACTGAGTACACTTCTGGGGCAGCAAGTGAAACAAGCGGATTCACAATGTTGCCCAGTCCTGAGTTCTGAGCAACAAGACTCACATTTGTATTTGGGATACACCTTGTTTGATGCCTGTAATATATATCAGCTACCCTACATGTAAACTTTTAGTCTGTTATTGTGCCTCTTGTGGAAAGACAGTCCATACATTATCATGTTCCAAGTCCAAAAATTCATATATAAGGTATGAATATTGTTTAAAATCAATGCTGACAAATATGGCAGTGGTGAAGAACTTCATGGTCATACATAAGAAACATAATGTACATAGTGTATGCACAGAAATGAATCACTAAATTGTATAATCATTACCTCATACCAAATTTTCTGAACCATAAGGCACATCCAGCTTTTTAAGAAGCAATTTCTGGAAAATAATATTTTCAATTCACAGGTGCTGTATTAACAAAACGTCATTGTAGACCAGAGACCTCCAAAAACTTGTCATTGCTAATGTCACACCGATTATGGTTTGAAATTTCACTGTCTTCAAGGAGTCTGTAATCTAAGTGCCATCAAGGGTACTGCTAATTTCCACATCTCTTGATCCTCATGCACAAATGCTCTAAAGGGTATGTTAACTGGGATACCCATGAGCTGCAGTTCGCTAGTAAAATCTATTTTATAACAACTGTGTATTTAATTCTGCAACTGTCCTTTTTATTGTTTCAGTTACATGTAACCTGAACTGGTTCAATGCTGTTTCAGGTCACACAGACATTCTGACCACACTTTCTATACCTATAGCTTCATTTCAGCTTGTCCATCCATCCTTGAGCACAAACATATCATCTTCCTTTTGAAAATTAATTAACAAGTGAACCAGTTTTGTGATAAAAGCATAATATGGGAAAACAACAGTGTAGCAGGTTTCCTTGCTACCAAAGTTGTAATTATTCTGGTGTTAGAATAATGAATGTTCAGTCTCGCTTGATAGCACAATGAGTCTGGAGAACTTTATTCATGGTAACAGGGGCACAGAAATTCTCAAAAATCAAGCAGCCACTTCAAAATTAAAAATTCTACTGATATACAGCAAATTCCCTACTGAACACACAGAAAGATCTGACACCACATTACAAAATACAGGTGCCTGGGTAACCTGTCACCTGGGATTTGTGCACACCTGATGTTAATTCCATGTCCAAGTTCGAAACATGATTTGTTCCATGCATTCATCGAAAATCTCCACGCTATCCAAGTTTCAGTATGCATGCTTAGGCCAGTCTCTTCATAAAATCTTTAGCACCAAAAAACTGTCAGTGACACTGTGTATTGCCACCAGTCTTCTAGCTTCCAATATAGCCATTTTTGGTGTGTGGCAATTCCACGTTTTCTGTGATTTGTTATCCAGTTTGCAACATGAATACGAAAAGTGTTTTAGCTCTTCAGTACTGAATAACCAACTATATTTTTAAACACCAAAAGTAATAAAAATGGAATATATTTACTTAACCTACAGACGAAACAATATTGCTGTAAGATACAGTAATTGTATATTATTTTGTGAAGCCTACATTTGATTTGGAAACAGAAATATGGACATATAAAACATTCACCTCACTAGCTGGAAGCAGTTTCAGACACCAAACATGAAACAATTTTTAAAAAATGAGACTACAGGATTCACTCTTTTAGCCTGTGGTTACCTGAAGATAGACAAGGCTGATATTGCCTGTTGCAAGATGATACCCAGCTGCCAAACCAATAGCATTTCCCTCATTTGCTGTTATTATGTGACAAGTTTCATTTTCATTCTGAGCCACATAAGCACAGAAATCTGCAACACAAGTTATAAGTTTGGTAACAATGCTGGCACAATAATAACACTGGAGATACACACTCACTGATCAAGTATGGCCCAGCAATAACATGAACTAATGTTCTACTATATGTGATGTAACCATCATACTCTCAGAAACAATTTTTACAACACATACACACCAAATACTGCCCTGACAACTTAGACTATCACACAAAAAGCAGTTTTGTTCCTTTGTGGCCGTGGACTAAGTGCAATGAAAATAAGTGTCATTATGTGGCAAAATGATGCTACTGTATGGGCTCAAATAACAGTGCCTTGTTTTAAAACAATACATTCCAGACCCTTTCTGACTCTGAACCATGTTTTATGGAATTTATTTGAGAAGGAACCTTTGTGACAAACAGGATACAACTGAACTACACAATGCATAAAAAGATGTGCAAGATGGTGAAAAAAAAATACACAGAAAGAAAATGAAAATGCATACTGCCAAATAAGTGTGTAGTAAGAATATATAACAATGATGTGTCTTGCAATTTGGAACACCTAGGACTGGCTCCTGTATTAAACAGAAACCTGCCTGAAATGTGAAAATTTAGACCACTTGTTATGCTGTTATAAATTGGTTTTATTGTACTTGTGACATACAGGTGACAGATATTTCCGTTTATTCTGAATGTTACCTTTAAGTAATGAGTCTGGAACACCACAGAAGAAATTTATACCAATATTACGTACAGCCCTGTAGAAGTCACCAGGATGCAGAAAATCTCGAACAAGTTCTGTCATTTGACCTGCATCTAGATTCTGCCTTATTTGCTCTTGCACCTGCTGCAAATGAATAGTGTTTTTTATTTCCCAATTTTCCATTCTTCTGTAAGAACTTTAAAAATTAATTCAGCAACCAACTAACTACACAGAATACAGTCCTCCTTGTAAGGCTAACAGTTGCTTACCTAGTAATTTTCTACCTTGTGTTCTCAAGATACCACCAATGGAACCTACACAGGATTGGATTGGATAGACCCAGTCCAATGAAGTGAGACACTTGAGATGTTTAAGGAAACTTATGCGAATGGCATAACTGAAACAGCAACAGACTTTGCTAGCACAAATGTTTAAAGCTAGGAAAGATGCTTGGCAATGAAGGATGATTCTGTTATTCCATAATCTGCAAGCCTGATAAAATGTCGAAAAAGGTTATATTTTGCTCATTTAGATATACGACTAACTAGGAGAAAGAAAGTATCTCCCCCTTTCTGCATGGAAACCTGAAACATGAGGAATATTCATGTGAATGTGTTACAAATTTTGAATGACGAAAAGAAATCCTGAAGATATGACATTTGTACTGCTCTTTCAAGAAAAGCAGGATATAATACATTTTGAAGGAAAACAGACCTTGATATTAATTCTTAGAGTCACACACTTATAGTGACCACAAATGTTTGCACAAGACTGACTATATGATACTGAACACACGTGCTGCTGCTTCAAGTTGAAATATTTTAAGTGTCTCTTTCATGACGATGCTTCCTCAGCCCACACATAAAAACCAATTTTATTACTTTGTAGTACCACAATTGTGTACACACAAAGTTGTGCCATGTTATTATGTTTGTAAAATTAACACAATAGAATAATTTCCATATGAGGTTCGTTAGCGTGTTTTAAAATCCATCCCCATACCAAATTTCATGAGACATTTCTTCTAAACAGGAATATGGGGTATAAACTTCAGGCAGCCCACACGTTGTTGCTTTGCATTCAAAACATAAGTAATTTTAACAAAACCTGCCCATAACCTTTTCAGAAGTGTACACCATTTCAGCACACCGTGCTTAAGTAATGTAATGTAACCAAATTCACAAATTCACACATCTACCATGATGCTATTATGAGGGGGTGCTGATAAGTCCTTAGCCCGACCTACTTCCCAATGTTGTAGGACGATATTGATAGCGTCGTTGGAAAAAGGGATCTGTTCATGTGCCGAATTGCAAGTCTTTTCTTGTTAGAGAGGCTGAAAGGAAGCATGTCAGGCTACGCGCGCGATTTCAACAACATGGAGACGCGAGCTGTCAAGTTTTTTTCTTCCTCTGCAAGGCAAGGCGCCTGAGGATACTCACGCCATTCTGACTGAAACATTAGGGGTACATGCACCATCGTATGCCACCGTCAAAAACTGGGTGGCCCACTTTAAACGTGGTGATTTTTCCACCTGTGATGTGCCTCGTCCTGGATGACCCAAAACAGTGCCCACCCCGGAGATTATTTATCAAATTCACAAGCTAATCTTGGAAGACCGCCTGGATTTCGGCTAAATCAATAGCTGAGCAACTGGGCATCTCATGTGAGCGGGTTGGGTCCATCATTCATGAAGATTTGGAAATGCGGAACCTCTCCGCGAAGTGGGTCCCGAAATGCCTGAATGCGGATCAAAAACGTCAACGGTGCAGTCGTCTGAGCAATTTTGGAATTTTTTTGGCGCGATCCAAATGATTTCCTGTAGCGATTGGTGTCCATGGACGAGACCTGGTTATATCACTATGACTCGGAGACAAAGCAATAATCAATGGAATGACAGCATAGCGGCTCACCCCGCCCCAAAAAATTCCGAGTGCAAAAATCCACTGGAAAAGTTCTCGCCTCGATTTTTTGGGATCAAGACGGCATCCTCCTCATTGATTATCTTCCAAAGGGCCAAACTATTAACGCGGAGTATTACTCATCTCTGCTGGTGCAATTGAAGGACATTTTGAAGGAAAGCGCCGCGGGAAGGTCACCAAGGAGGTCTTATTCTTGCACAATGCCCCGGCTCACCGGGCACTTGCAACCCAGAAGAAACCGGCAACCTGGGCTTCCAATGTCTTCATCACCCATCCTATTTTCCGGATCTGGCCCCATCGGACTACCACCTGTTCCCTGGACTGAAAAAACAATTGCAAGGTCGCCATTTTTCGTCCGACGCGGAGGTCAATGCTGCCGAAGACCCCTTGTTGGACGGACAACCTTCTGAATATATATATTTTTTGAGTGGCTTGCAAAAGTTAGAGCAACGGGCTAAGAAGTGTATTGAGCTTCGTGGGGAGTATGTTGAATAAATCCCGAGTTTGGTTGCTGTAGCTTGTTTCCTTCCTGGTCGGGCTAAGGACTTATCAGCACCCCCTCATACTAACAGTAAAGTGGGCAACCTCATGAGGTATGACACTTGTATCATGTTTCAGGAAAATTATTATTTATTGATTCAAACAATATTAGGTGCAAATACAAAAACAAAGATCTGGAAATAAAACAGAACTTTAAAGTTTACATGTAATGACTTCACTTGATGCCACTGATCACAAACAGGTTAAACTGTACTGCCTCACAACTTGCAACATTCTTAGCAGTGTCCACAAGATAACAGTAACTTCCTTCTTCAGCACTCCCCACCACTCACAATCTGTATGTTATATAATCTGAATAGTCAACATTGCACAATTAATTACTGAGAAACAAACAACAGTTTTATGTAACATACTGTCACAGATTTTGGCGCCCATTATTTGGGTATTCTTATTTAATACTTCAAAACTGGTAATGGTCACTTCAAAACCATACGATCACACTTCAGCATCATAAAGTTTGCAGCCACAAGCTACACAGCACAGGTGCAATACTCACACATGTGCCTAGCTTGAGTACCATTATGGAGCAGAGACCTTGCTGGGAAGCTGCCATTCATGCAGCTGGTCAGGAAATTTCCTGCAATTTGTACAACCTAAAGGTTCACTACCATGTTCACCAGCCTGCCATTTCATCCTGTCCTGAGTCAGTTAAAGTCAGTATACACTGTCATATCCTATTTCTGTCCCTACACTTCTTTTCAGCTTCCTTTTTTCATTGGTCTCATTATTCCTGTTTTTCAGTACCCATTTTTCTTTAAGGGTGACAGTCATTTGTACAAACATTTTAGTATCTAAGCTCAGCAGGAAGCATTTACTATGTTATACCACAAAAGATGTACAAAAGGGCCACATACTTCTGCCACTGGATTTAATTTGCTTTAGGCAGGCCTTACTTCATACACTTCCTAGCTTATTAAGAGTTTCCACTTGTGCTTTACATGTCTCAGTTTTATCTGCTTTTTCTTGTACATGTCAAATATTAGCAGTTCACATGTTATGATTCATGAGCTGTAAAACTGCAGACTGAGGACTTGTACATCCATCTGCCTCACACTATGCAACACAAGCTACAAATCTCCATAATTACTAGTCTGAACAAATATGTTTACATTCATAAAACAAATATTGTCTTTATATGGTTTTAAAGCTGAACCATCAGCACCACACACAATGAATACTGAAATTTAAATTATTTACAAGGATTTATAAACAAATTCACCCTGTTTGAAATTTTATGTCATTACATGGCAGGAGGGGAGAGTGGGAATACCAAGACAAAACAAGAAATAAAAGAAAAAACAGAAAAAGACACGGAACAACTGTAACTCACTAACAAAACAAGCAAGTGGTGGTGGAGATGAAAAAGTTGTCACACAACAGTAATTATTTTAGTTGTGGTAATGCACATGCAACACAGAACTAGAGATCTGGTATAAATTAAGCTGTAAATCAGCAATGTTTTTCAGATCTCCAGTTCAGAAACACTGACAGAAGTTCATATGACATAGTGCAAATTTCCCAACAAAGTTTAATATTTTGTATGGTACAAGTATACATGCAAAGACTATATTCCTTACTTCCACACAATGTTACACACTTGTTTACATAGCAACTGATAGTTTCAGACCTGAGAGCATATACAATGCATGCAGTGAAGCATGAGTCACTACCCTCAATTAACACAAAACATTTACCATTTCTTGCACATCCCCAGGATGTTTGGTGCTGATTGGGAGTTGGGCAATTCTTGTCTGAAGAACACCCAATAACGCACGTCTTGACAGAACAGGGAACATCATCTAATGTGGTCTCTGTTAAAATAGATTATCTGATTACAGAGGGTCCAAAAATACATTATTTGTTTATTGGGATGTTTAAGATAGGAAAGGCCAACCAATTCAATGACCTTTCTATTTAAGAGATTAGCAACTGCATTTAAGACCTTGGATTAGAGGATATAACAAAACAATCGGAGTGATATTAAGTATCTACAACAAGACCAATATGACGTTGGTGAACTTTGTGTTCTGATTTCAGTTTCAATTCAGCCTAAAAACTCTTATTACTTGTTTGGTGTTTGGTACAAAACCATACTTCCAACATGTCAATAATCAGTTTGTGGTACAACCAGGGAAGGAAATGCACCGGAATATCAACATTCAGATAGAAGAACTGTAAATTACTCTTCAATTAAAAGTTACAGTTTACATATTTATATATAAACTTATGTATGTATGTACATACGTATCTATATATCTATATATATACATACAAAAATTTTAACTGAAAAGTAAATTACAGTTCTGTTATCTGCTTGTTGAAGGAATGAAGGCAAAGCTCCAAGCGTTCTTAACCTTACCAGCTTCGCTCACTACCCTTGACACCTTTTAGAAAAGTCCCCAGTATCCAAAGGACAGGATGCTGGGTGAGATCCAGCAGTACGAGGGACACAATGATGACATACAGATCCCTGTCCAGGATAGGAATTAAATTCTCATTATTGTACACACACTCAAGTTGCTGACTGCTATCCCCCACTGTAGTCCAAAGCCCGTTTCATAAATTTCCAACCAACCTGTAAGCACTAATACACGTGAATTCCACTTAACATCAACTTCGTTTAACTGCTGCTTCAATGACACATAATCAGTGCTCAGACTCTGTTACACAGTTTCACAGTAGCAGGTAGAAAATGTACACAACCAAGCCATGTGCTGTTGTTGAAAATAATCCAATAATCTGATCAACAAGGGTGTGGCTAGGTGGGGTCGAGTGTTGCAGCTGCCCCAGGCAGCACAATAAATACTTTAAATTTTAAAGCCAGTAGATTTTCTGTCCTCAAGAAATTTTAAATTACAGGGCAAAAATAAAAGGAAATTCAACAAATGATTGCAACTTCTTTAAGTTCATAATTTCTGTTAGGGGCTGTCACTGTGATTACTTGGCCTGTGTGCCAAAAAATATAGCTATGCCATCGTTAATCAAAGACATTTTCCTGTTTAAATAAACTGGTCATTTTAATGATTTTAAAATGTCTGCAAAGTGATGAAAAACAAGAACAACTGTTACCATGACATAAAATCACAAAACAAAAATTAAATAACAAAAAACACTGAATACAATCCCAGTAATTGATATAATATAGTCTAAGAATCAAATAACATTATGGTTAAATTTTTATTTCGTCAAAGGAGAGGATACAGATATACTTTAATCTGAAGGACTAAAAGAACACATATTGAGGATGTCCCAGAATAAGATGCTGAAGAATATATTTTGGCCTGTCCATTTATGGTAGTCTTCTGTGGCATGAATTCTAAAATCAGGATTCCTTTCTCATCTCACAAAACAGTTGCCATGACTTTGCCAGCAGATTTTTCAACCCTAAACTTTTTAGGGGTGGGAGAAGTCTTGTGCTTCCACTGCATGGACTCCATTTTGAACTCAGGATCTCTGTGATATACCCAAGTCTCGTCTCCTGTCACCAAACGTTGAAAAAAATGTTCC
>Ga0123352_10007837_pt1 | contig 16544 bp, 8 predicted proteins | sample TergutLab28metaG_FD_89700 | JGI IMG/M metagenome (GOLD analysis project Ga0123352, IMG submission 89700) | Labiotermes labralis P1 segment gut microbial communities from Petit-Saut dam, French Guiana - Lab288 P1 | ecosystem: Host-associated > Arthropoda: Insects > Digestive system > Gut ... | reverse complement strand
ATCTTCAGGAGCTAGCGAGTACTTGTTGTGTTGTGTAGGCTGACTTGAGGCGTGCTGGTGTTATGTAGCGGGATTGTCTGTTGGTGATGTGGTATCCGAGTGTAGGCTGAACCACTACTGACTATTAACGTCTGAAACATGTTGAGCAATATATAATAAAGCAAGTGTCATCTAGTTGGTCAACCTTTATTCAAACTCTGATAAAAGTTCAATTTCCATAGAAAAACAAATTTCTTATCAATTTACTGAATATCTCTCACAATACTTGCACAAGAAAATGTAGGCACAATAGAAGGAGATATTTCCGAACTCTTACAAAAAAAAAGTCGGGAAATATTCACAATAGATATTATTTAATTAAATTGTTTGCTTGTAAATTGTTTCAAAATTTGGTGTGAGAATGAAATCGCTATTTTGCAAATAGACCAGGGCCTTAAGTTATTTAGAAAGCGTGTCTCACATTCTATTGGTGTAGATGGAAATTGCAAAGAAAATTTTATTTGGGGGCAAAAAATAAAAGCAGATTTTTCGTTGGGAGAGGTCAGTACGGATGAAAAAACTTCATTACTCGGATTTTAGAAAAAGTGTGTGTGTTTGCTCAACCGATTCAAGATGACGGGCTTTTGTGTACTCCGTACAGCAGCTCTCGGTGCATAAAAGTTGGAAAATTGTAAATTAGTTGAATAAGTATAATTTCTTAAAGGAAGTGCCTCCATAGTTTAAGAATGTTAGAAATCTGGCGTTATTCTAAAGTCCAAATGCGTGTAGGTGTACCACACTACCTCCTAAGTAAATCCATAAAAAATGCTTTATTTTATAACACATTTATTTAAATAATTCCTTTCGAAATCTTAAGATTTCAAGAGAAAGAAAAATGAAGACAGCTGTATCAATCGGACATCATGCTCTAAATAATTCAAGATAATTTTAACTCGGACAGAGCAGGAATGCATAGGAACTGAAGCTAGAACACGTGCGTATTGTTCAATGGAATGTCTAATGGAACGTATCACTTGCAATATTATGGTATAATTGAACAATTCTTCATATAAATTACGAGAATCCAGTTTTCTGAAGATATTTGTGTTTCTGTTTAAAATCAGCAGAATGCTTATATGTTATATTACAATGGTGCGTTTTGTAACTTCAGAAATTAAAGGTTTCTATTAATTACATATTATGTAGAATTTTTTATTTTTAACTCCTTGTTTTGCACAATCATAGTACTGTCTTAACTTTATTATAAAGCAAAGCAACCTATGTACAGGCTCTGAGGTTTCCAGGAGGTTGGGAATCCAAGATTTCAAGACAATTGGCGCATAAAGGTGTGCAGGTTGTAAGCCCTAAGCTCCGACTGACTTTACCCCCCAGGAAACATTCCTGGTAATCATTTCTGTCAGAGGCTGAATCGTCCCCAGGGCTATAGTGCGGCCGAAAGGATGTCAAAGCAAATTCCAGTGACACCATCGGAAATCGAAACCGGTGTCTTCTGGCTTGTAGCACAGTGTCTCAACAGAATGAGACAGCGCGCACTGTCTTTTTCTTTATACAACAGCCTAACAAGCGTCCAGTTCCGCAGTAACTGTACAGAAAATAACTGCTGTACAAATTATATTTTGTTATGTGCGACGCGTTTTGTCGATGCATTTAATCAAAATAAAATTACGTGTTTCCAAGCACATTTTATTTGTCTTTTAATTATACAGAAAGTTAATTTTAAGAAAGCGTCGGTGTATATGTTATGGCATTTAGATCAAATCCAATTACGGCATCGTTAGACGTCGCAAACTTTATTGGGACGTTGGTAGTCCTTCTACCGTCAGACTGTCCCGAGATTCACGGGTGGTATGACAGACGTAAGGCAGTGTCTAAAATCTGACACTGTCATAAAACTGTTTGCACTCTTTTACTATAAGAACATAGAATAATTCATATTTTCATAGACAAGAGCTTCGTAATAACTTTTGAAATAAAGGAGTCGAGATAGCTAAGTTAGCGCAGTGACGTTTGAAGTTTTGGGCCACAGAATTTCGGTTCCTGGAAGGGCTAAATTTTTTCTTCATAGCAATCCCCAAACTGCTTCTTAGGAATTCATTCCCCCATTCATTGGACAGATAAGTCTCCTCTTTCCCTGCGCTGTCAGCGCGAAAATAAATCCCGGTTTCTTCTAATATCAAGATGAAGGAATTACATGTGGCCTTTTCTCAGCTCAGCCGTCATGGCATGCTTCTTGGCCACAGAGAACAATTTAATTTCCACTTTTAATTAAACAGGCCATATTTATTGAATATGTATTTATGAGCAAGGAAATTAATTATTATGGTCTTTAGCCTGTTTAAACACTTTCATTCAATTATTTATTTTATTAGTACCGTCAACGAGGTAACGAGTGAATGGAGGAGATTGCATAACGAGGAGCTAAATGATTTGTATTCCTCACCTAATACTGTGCAGGTGATAAAATCGAGAAGAATGAGATGAGCTAGGCATGTGGCGCGTATGGGTGAGGAGAGGGGGGCATATAAGGTCTTGGTGGGGAAACTGGAAGGAAAGAGACCACTGGGGATACCTAGGCGTAGATGTGTGAATAATATTAGGATGGATCTCCAGGAGGTGGGATGTGGTTATATGGACTGCATTGGGCTGGCCCAGGATAGAAACAGTTAGCGGACGCTTGTCTGTGCGGTAATGAACCTTCGGGTTCCGTGAAATGCGGGGAATTTCTTGACTAGCTGCAAACCAGTTAGCTTCTCAAGAAGGACTCTGCACCATGCAGTAAGTAAGTATTAGTACCGTCAATACACAACCTATGCAAAGACCAGATTTACAACATCGAACAAACGTCATCCACATAAGTGTATAAGCACAAGTAAACATAAAGTACAAGAGTGCTTGTACCCACATATTGTGATACGACACACGTTCCCTCTCCCCTCCTACAGCGAGCCCCGTGTTACCTGCATACAACGTTTGGAATTTTAGATTTTATTACACTGTTAATATTTTAATCATAATTAAGAGCTTTATAATGTTTCCAGTTTTAATGTAAACAATGGAATCCCATTGGACAACAATTTGACTGTACGTTAATAATAGTATTCCTTGTTGGCCTGAGGTTGGCCGGTTAACGGCCGAAACATGTCGCCAGATATAACTCAGTTGTACATCTGGTCTTTACATTTGTTGTGTTTTGACGGTACTAATACAATAAATAATTGACGGTACACAAAGGGATGGCTCCCTTAAAAAGAAATCTTTCTTCCAGGTGTCCTATTCAGTAAGCGGTACAGTTTTCCTTCTCACCCTACATGCCACATACCCAGTCCATATTATTGTCCTTAATTTGATCACCCGAATTTTATTCGGTGAGGTGTAGAGATAGTGGATGTTTTCATTACGTTATTTTTCCATCTTCCTTTCATTTTCTCCTAATTTGTCCCTAACAACTTCCTCAGCACCACATTCTCCAATATTCTCAGTCTATACTCTTCCATTTCTAAATGACGCCAATTCACTAACATACTATGCAACCGGCAGCGTTAGAGTTTCGTACATCTTAACCGTTTCGTCCTTACGAATAAGTACAGTGCCAACTGGGAAGGAACGAGAGGAAATGTTTGCCGAAAGTTAACAGGTTCTTAAGTGAATCTTATGTTTATTGGACCGTGCATCATCTTGATAGTTGAATAAAGGGAGACCAACTTGATGTCAATTGCTGTATTATTTCATTATTTAATGCTCAACATGTTTCGGATGTTAATACATCCATCCTCAGGAGCTTGCGACTTATTTGTTGAGTTATTTCATGGTTTGTATTGCTCTGGTTCGATGTGTGTTGGTGTTACGGTGTGGTTTGGCTGGGGTGGTGTGGTATCCGGATGCAGGCTGAAGCACTGTATTAACATCCGAAACATGTTGAGCATTAAATAATGAAATAATAAAGCAAGTGACATCAAGTTGATCTCTCTTTATTCAAGGTTCTTAAGTGTTTCGTAGAAATAATTTAGATTTGTTAGTGTCTTTCGCAAGTGTCTGAACTTGACACATTTTCAAATAATTTATTACCTATATCTGGTTGCTATTTGTCCTACCTTCTCCTGACCAGACATGGAAGCATACTTGCCTTGCAAGGCGTTTCTTATATGCTGTTCTTTTTACATTCAAGGGTCCGTGCATCGTGAAATATATGCCAATAATTTTCCAACAAGATGCAACTATATACAGTTTATTTATATCTGTAAACCGCTCTGTATGTTTTGGACAGTACCTCCACCCACCATCAGGAGCTCATGTCACTGTATCCACAACATCTGGCATTAGTAAAACCGTAAATGCATCACGTTTCCGTCCAGTCACGTTCACGACGTTTCAGTTACTGTTTTACAAACGCCAGATGCTGTATGATACAGTAACATGAGCTCCTGATGGTGGGTGGAGATACTGTCCAAAACATACAGAGCGGTTTACAGATATAAACAAACTGTATATAGTTGCATCTTGTTAGGCAGTTATTGGCAACTGTTATTTTTACTAGCGAAAAAATTTTCGGTGTTTCTCTCTATAATCTATATGTTTTCGCCCAAATACAAACTTCATTAAGGCAGACCAGGAACTGACATTTCTAAATTTAATTCTTCCTTATATTTCTGGATCTTACTAATAGCACATTCTAAAGAAAAACTGAAAAGAAGACGACGAATTTTCTCCTGTTTCAGACAACTGATACTAGAAATCTTATCTGGGAGTTTTAACATTACGGAATTCACGCTGCTATGACACTTTACCCAAACATGCCTTAATCAAACTAAGTATTTCCACGGCAGTACGAGACTGTAGGAAAAGTATTGCACAAAATCCCCTCTTAATATAATTGCAGAAAGTCTTGATGTCTGTAAGGAGTCTGAAAATAAAATTCTTTCCAGATTTGTTGAATTTTTACAATCCATGCATATATGCCAAAGAATATTTGACTTATTCTGTAAATAGACGAGTATATTACGACATTTGCAGAACACTTGTTGTCTGTTTGTTACTGAAAGTGTATTTTGGATTGCCAATCTCACCCCTTACATCGGCGGATAGGGGGAATATGAGGTTTTGAACAATATCTGAAATACGGTTATGTTTTGATCGAAATAATTATGTTCATACGATCTGAATACAGACTGAGTGTTATGTACAATGCTTCATGTTTCGAAATATCTACGTAAGGGGAGGCCAGTTACAGATGTTGCATCTTTTCCAGGAAGCAAAGAGGTTTGTCTGCGTACGGAACCGACAGATTTCCTCAAATTTGCCTGGGCCCCTGAAGACGGTTTTGGGTCTTATCTTGTCCTGGTACATCATATAAGGCGATCCTGTACATATTTTGGAATAAAGATAATCGTAATAGATTTGAAGTCTTTAGATTTACTTTTTATGTTCCGAGAGAATCATAACTAAATATTTTTCGTAGATGAGAGAGATTTAGGTTTACTGCAATTAAAAATTTCACCAGTGGTCAGCGCCCAACAGAACGCCCAACTATCTATGGTTTGTGTGCAAATACCACGAAAGAAGATTAAAATATATCAACATCTGCAAGAGTGTCGTTGTTTGAGAAGTAACTAGGAAATAAATCACGTTACTTTAAATCACGCCAAGTAATTTAAGTTGTTTATTCTTTTATATTCCTTCAGCAAAATTTAAGAATTATAATGTTCATAACGTTTCTTGTATTTTCGCTACTTATTATTGTTGTGGTGCATGTTAGAGCAATGCCAGTGTCGCAGACCGTGTAGCGTCGAAAGTTTAATAAATGGTGAAATGGAGAGAAGGTGGAAAGATGTAATTGTGTTACTATACTGGTAGGCGTGTAGAAGTAGAGACAAAATGTTGGAAAATGGTCAGCCAGCATAGTCGATGTCAGCTGGGATTCACAACGGCAGTCTTCAGAATATAAGTCCGGAGCTATACCGCTACACCAGTTTCTTTGGTAATAACACCTGTTTATTACTTTAAACAATTAAGGCTCAAATGACACCCAAGACATAAAATTTTAAGTTGCTTTCTTTCATTGAACTCGTCTACTTTAAATTGGTTAAGAAGTAGCTCATGATTGCTTACTGTTCTAACCGACTAGTACAGATAAGGCAAAAATTTATTTAAAAGAAGGGATTTTATAAAAATGGGACAGTTTTCGTGCAGTGAAGTAGTGCAGTAGTGCATTAGTGCAGTAGTTACAGTAGTTACAGTGGTTAAAGTACATGTTCTTGAAAACATACAAATTATTTTTTGCGTATTTAGCTGACGAAGCTTGAACGCAGCAACGAAATGCAAATAAAAGTAATGTGGAATATTTCCACATATAAATTCCAAAAATAAATACATTTTCTGAAGTCACATAGCCGACAATAAAAGAATATTCCTGTAAATTTACATTACATTCTTTTTTGTCATAAACTTGGAAATAAAATTAATTTTCTCGAATAACAGTGAAACTTTGACACACAAAGAAAGATGTTTTTGGAGAAGCTGATAGTCGCCATCTGAGTCAAGAAATATTCCATTTTATTATAGAAAACCTTTTTAATACTATGTTCAAAAAAGCTCACTATTATCACCTAAATCCGATATGCACATTCTTAAAGTTTAAATTTTTTTGATTTATTTTAATGACATCCTTCCACAAAAAATATTTATATACGTTTCTTATTGAATTACATATTTATTCACTGTAAGAAGTTTTATTACCTAAACGAAATTCGAAGAATATTTCATTGATTTCAGATAGATCTATTAAAAGTCTCATATTTGTTGGAACGTGCATCATTTTGATAACTGAAGATTAATTATCAATTAGATGCCACTTATTATTTTATTGTACTTCTTATAGGCTCAACATGTTTCGGGCACTAATATGCCCATCATCAGGAGCTCGCGACTATGATGTTGATTGCCAGCCCGGACACTACTCCAGCCTAACCGCAACTAACCTCCAACCTACAGCAAACCAAGAACGAAACGACCGATGTGGTAATCAACATTATAGTCGCGAGCTCCTGATGATGGGTATAGTAGTGCCCGAAACATGTCGAGCCTATAAGAAGTAGAACAAAATAATAAGTGGCATCTAGTTGGTTTTTATTCTTCAGATCTATAAGTTGTTTGAATGAACAGAACGGGGGATTTGGTGGCTTAATCGGCGTAGTGGAGAGATACAGGCTTGATGATCTGCGGTTCAAATCCTGGAAAAGGTAAGACTCTCTTTTCTATTTCAAAATATCTATATCAACTCTGGAACTCCTCAGTCCTCTCATTCAATGGACAGTCCCTTACTTTCAAAGGAGTAGAACGACAGGGACGTGAAGCTGATCACAAAATTCCACATATTGTCCAGGTTAAGAATGAGTGGATTTACGCGCTTACTGCCTCTATATACCTATGTGTCTTGGACTGTAGCATATTTATATTTAGAAGTCCTTTCCTATGACGAGTAGGTAAGGAATATATGTGTACCATTAGAAAGGTTTTATCATGAAAAGACAAAATTTTTGATACAGTAATAGATGCTTCGAATGAGCTTCAAATCAAAACTAAAAATATGTTTTCAGCCCCTAGAATCGACTTAATATTAAGAGACTTAAAAACATATTGTAGGTTAAAATAGTAGGCATTTACCACCAAAACATCTTGCACCTTGGAACTTGAAACGGCTTACGGATTGTGGTGGTCAAAATTTACCAGTAAAACTGGATTTGACATGGCCGTTGTAAAGAGTCGGGTCCCTAGGTCTGATAGTTCTCACGGATAGTGACCACCTTCGCTGTCCGTTGTATCAAATTCCCTAGGGCAGTGGTCACTTACTGATACAGAAAATAATCCTGTCTTTCTGGCGTTACAACTTCCATCAGGTCAAATGCCAACTACACAGACCGCTACTGGGACACGTTCGAGAGTCAGCAGTGTGATCAGGTTTTGTAAGAACGCTAAATTTAGGGTGTCCTAATTTTTTTTTTGGAGAAGGGATGGGGGTGGAAATAGTACGATGAACTATCCTTACTGTGTGAAGTTTGGAGCTCTCACGGAGTTTGATATGAGGATTAGCTTAGAGTTCCCTCCGATGATAGGTATTTATCAGCTGCAAATTTTCAGTGGAATGATTTTAACCTCGAACACATAATGCTGTTTTACATCTCAGAATATAGTATTTGAAACACTGTTTCAATATTGTCTTACTTACTTCCTCCATGGTGCAAAGTCCTTCTTGAGAAGCTAACAGGTTTGCAGCTAGTCAAGAAATTCCTTGCATTTCACGGAACCCGAAGGTTCATTACCGCACCACAAGCATCCGCCACCTGTCCCTATCCTGGGCCAACCCAATCCAGTCCATATAACCACATCCCACCTCCTGGAGATCCATCCTAATATTATCAATCCATCTAAGCCTAGGTCATCCCAGTAATCTCCTTCCCTCCGGTTTCCCCACCAAGACCCTATACATCTTCCTCTGCTCACACATACGCACCACATGCCCAGTCCATCTCATTCTTCTCGATTTTATCACCCGCACAATATTGGGTGAGAAGTACAGATCACTTAGCTCCTCGTTATGCACTCTCCTCCATTCCCCCGTTACCTCGTCCCTCCTAGGTCCAAATATTCTCCCCAACACCATGTTCATTGTAAATTTAGAGTAGGAGGAATCCGAATGAGGATATATTTTTGAAAAGACAAAGTTTTCCTAAAATAGAGCTCAACGGTGTTAAAAACTTATTGAAATACAGGTGTCGTATTATGCATAGTAGGCCTAGTTAATTTAAAGTTCAAAATTTTCACTGAAGAGCTAAATATTTTTCGGGCCGTCAAAGTGTATTGACTTCTGTGTAACCGAAAGATTTATCAGTTTTTGTACCCACACCGAAGAGATTTTACTGCATAGTAGATAGTCCAGGCCGCCTCCATTATGTATTCCTTCCAAAAAATTAACACGTCTTTTCTCTTTGTGTTATGCAAGCTGAAGCCCTTTTCTATAACATCCTTTTACACTTAATTAAAATAAAGTTATTATGTCAACACAACGGAAATGAAATTTCCTATTATCTGTTTTTCATAATTCTTTTTTCTTCTTAGGTTATGTGAATGGAAGCATCACGATATGCTTGTAACGTAATGTAATATTACATAGTGTACGTCAGCACAACCACTTTGTAATATAAGGTAATTATAAGGATACATGTTTCGACTATAGATTTGGCATCCTCAGGTCTATTTAGTGTGAACTGGGTCACAAGATGCTAAGCACACTTTGGGATCCCATCGTGTTTACATCCATGGAATACATCAAATTAGATGGTTTGTCTCAAAGGGCGTGACGTGCACGTCACGTGCACGTCACGCCCTTTGAGACAAACCATCTAATTTGATGTATTCCATGGATGTAAACACGATGTGATCCCAAAGTGTGCATAGCATCTTGTGACTCAACTGACAAAAATAGGCCTGAAGATGACTAATCTATAGTCGAAATATGTATCCTTATAATTACCTTGAGTAATAAAGTGATTGTGCTGACGTACGCTATTTAATATATTCTTAGGTTATATTCATTCTTTTCTTTATTCCTTTCTGACTGTCCAGTAACGCAACGTGCCCTGTACAGATCCAATTTACAAACTCGTCAGAACTTGATCCTTGGGAAATTCTACCATTTAATTGTCTGAAATTTTAGAGGTCGCAGAATGGACACAAAATTGTACCTGGTGTATAAATGAATCGCTTCAATGGGGCTGGAGAACTGGCCTGACAGCCGGGGTCAGTCCGAAATCTCGGTGGTCACTTTGTATAACAGACAGACAATCGTGCCGAAATATGGCTTGGGAATTTGTAGATCGTTACAGCTGTGTGATGGTTTCGCGTCTTAGGATTCGCTTTCTTTGTATTAAGTACCACTGCCTCTTAACTGAATATATCCTGTTTGATTATGGAACTGGACACAATCCTGTTACTCCAAACCGGTGTCTGTTAACCCGTTGGTCGTGAGGTGAGTCACAAAGATATTCAGTGCTTGGACACAGCTAACAGTACTTCATAAAACATGTTAGTAATATATCTTATGTTTTGGGTGCTTATCTTGTTCACACCATGCTTCTTCCATTCTGCTTACTTATTCAACTTTTTAACCGTAATAATTTCCCCTTAACTGATATCATACTGAAAGCTTCCTTGATGTTCTTAATCCTCGCATGGGTGGCTGTCTGGTCTGCTGCAGCAGACCAGACAGCCACCCATACAGATCGAAAAATACCAGTGTCGCACAGACACAGTAGGTTCTCCTGATGATGGGCACATAGTTGCCCGAAACATGTAGAGAAGTTGAAATAAATATACTAAGAAGTAGTGTGCACCTAGTTGGCTTCATTTGAAAGAGATGTCTATATTTTATCACATCTTTTTATTTCTACAGTCACAATGTCTTGCGTAATATTATGATATTATCATCTTAAAAGTAGGAAGGCAGGTTGAGGTTTGGGTTCCTCTGGCTCAGCACAGCGACGGTGCTGGCCTTTTGTAAACCCTGTATTAAACCGTCAGATTTCATTAAAAAATGAAGTATTTCTTGACTAGCTGAGTAAATCTTAGCTTCTTAGATGGTTCCAGTAGCATAGAGGCAAATATGGATGTCATGTGAAATTAGTCCCATCACATTCACAAATCATACTGTATTTCTGTAACATCTGTAATCGATAACTGCATGTTTATTAAATATTTTAGGAATTAATAGTCTGTTGCATTATTAAAGGTTAACATACGCGTGTTGTGTGTTCTACCCGACCAGCCAACACAAGCCTACAGAAATGCACAACTAACGTACTGCTAACGAAGCAAGTCTTTTGTTACAATGAAGACGCGTCGTGTAAGAAACATGAATGAAATCGCATAAACATGGCGGATATGTTAGTTGCAGTCGGAAGAATACGTTTTCATGTCTAAACTGTTAGACACATACAACGCACCGTGCGCAAATCACGGCCAAGGCTCTTTATTTATTCCGTTGATCAAACGTTGCCTCCTGCGTCCTAGCTTTCTTCTTTCCTTCATTTCCTTCCTTCGTCTACTCTGTTTCTCTTTCTTTTTTCCTTCTTTCTTCCTCTCTTTCTTTTCCTTTTCTCTTTATGCTCCGTTTAACTTCGTTAGTATGTTTAATATGGTAATTATAAGGAGCCAATACGTTTTTTAACGTCACTGTAAACCATTACCTGACATGGGCCTATTTATTTCTAAATGTCCTTGATAGCATTAGGCATATATATATATATATATATTAAACCAAGATTACTGGGGTCTGGTTATTTGGATGATCAGATTTCCCTGAAATTATGTTTTATTTGAAATACTGAAAATTGGATAAGGTCCAGGAAATGTGAAATCCTAAACCTTCGTCACTTGCTACCCTGAGTACATTTAAATATATTTTTACCAAATACGCTTTGCTGTTTCATGTCGCTTTCATTACATTTCGCTTATATTTCTGTCATTTTCATTTCTGTTGCAGATAAGTTCAGAAGGTGGCTACGGATTTACTGGCCTTGTGTGTTTCATGAAGGAAAAAAGTGCTGTGCTGAATCTAGTTGCGTTATGTTCTGAATTCTCGTTTGAGACGACGCAAAATGTGGGACTTGGAACTCGAATTCCGCTCAGAAAACCGACACCTCTGTGCCTTGTTCATTGTTGTCCTCTGATTGATAAGATTAAAATAATATGACACTGTATGCAAATAGTTCCTACCTTTATTTAGACCACTGATTCTTCAGTAGAAGTACCACTTGGCTCAGAACGAAACTTCAAGGGCGACTCGATTTCCTGAAATTATAAATGATTATGTATTACACAACCAAACAAATAAAAAACTTCTCCTTTTCCATCAAGATTTTTCAGTCTAAATCCATTTATAGAAAAGTGTTTGAAAGTAAATTCATCCATTTGTTTTCTAGAAACTTTCGAGATAATATCTCTGTTGTATAAAAGAGATGCCACACTTCTCTGTGGCTTCAGTTTTGCACGGTTTGTTGAGGTACCGAGGGGCAGAGCGCCTGATATACAGTATAAATATTCAATGACAATTCAGTGAGAAGTAGCAAGTAATAATCAGTGTCGCAAAGCGGGCTATATGCAAAGCTGTTGAGAATGTGACTGAAGAATGCAACAGAAATGGTACTTTGACGTTCATGTGACCGCGCATCGTGAAAAATTCTTATAATAAAACCAACTAGATGCACTAATTTCCAAAATTTATTTTCGGAATAAAACTCTACATGTTTCGGACAGTTCCTCTGTCCATCATCAATAGTTTTTTACTGTACATACAGCAATGGTATATGTCATACAGGTTTGCTGACAGCTTGCGATCAGGATCAGGACGTCAGTCCTGATCCTGCTCGCAAGCTGTCAGCAAACCTGTATGATAAATACCATTGCTGTGTGCACAGTGAAAAACCCCTGAAGATGGACAGAGGATCTGTCCGAAACATGTAGATTTTCATGCCAAAATAAGTTTGAGAAATCAGTGCATATGATTGGTTTTATTATAAAGAAATTGTAATGTTTTCAGTTCAAAAGAGTCTTGTGGTTATTGCATACAACATAGAGAAAATAACCTAAGATTCTCTAAAAAAATGTGGCTAAATTTGGCGAGAATTTTAAATGTTTTCCTTTCCAAACAGATTATAATCTACGTTTTGTGCTGACTTTGAAGCACACATAGGTGCAGGACAGGTTTTATGTCTACTTTCCGTTTATTTTAGCTCACTGAAGCCAATCACAGTGTCAGAATCTGTGCACAATATGAGGTTGAGGTACTATGATAAAGCAAGTAGATACCAGTTACTCAAGGAAGCTTATTATTGCAGACAAATTAAGTACATAGAGCTGCATTTGCTATTGTAATGTGTTATTTAGCGTTATGACTTACAAAGCAACAGACCTGCTTTATTCTTCCTAACGGGTAAGCTGGTAAGGAAACAGTTCGTTCTAGCTAATAACACATTCTGTGTGGCAGTAAGTCGGAAAAGTAAAAATATCAGCCAGGTGACAAAATATTGTGATGCATTCCATACTGCTGCAAATACATATCTATAAGCCTTTTTCGTAATGAGGCTAATAATAGTGTGTTTTGATCGACATGTGTGAAATTTGGTCTCTAAAAATTAGGCTGGGGACTTGCGAAAAAATGGTACTGAGGTAGCTATCTTAACCCAAGTAGAACGAGGTAAAAATGGGAATGGAGAAGATTGCAAATTTAACAGTTTTATGATTTGTACTCCTCAAGAAACGTTAATCGGGTGACCAAATCGGAAGAATGAGAGAGAGGAACATGTGAGATAAATGTTGGAGAGGAGAGGTGCATAAATTCATTTGGTCAGAAAACTTTATAGAAACAGATCATGTGGAAAACCTAGGCTTAGATGTGAGGACAATGTTGAAATGGATCTTCAACAAATGGGATGGGGTAAATAAACTGGACTGATCTGGCTCAAGATACAGACAGATGACGGGCTGTAGTGACTGTAGTAATGAACCTCCGAGTTTCGTAAAATACAGGGAATTTGTTGTGTAACTGAGAACTAAACTGCTATGGCAAGAAGTATTCTGGAGTCAGTTTTTCATAATTAGACTACGCAAGCGTCCACAACCTTTGAAACAGTCAACCTAATTTACTCATTATAGTCTGAGCTTCCGATGTCTTGAAAGACGATGTGATAAATAACTAAATATATATATCGTATATTCTCGAATCTAATCCTCACCCGATTCTAATCCGCATTAGTTTTTGCCGATTTCTTAAACGAAAAAATGTTGGTTCGCGGTTCTAACCCGCACCTTTCCTTCAAACGCCTCTTGCCTACAAGGCAGACTGATTGAATAATATTGGATGTTACCATTGCTTTAAGCGTTATCCGTTGCATAAGCAATGATTTGGACGGATCCGAAGATGACATTCTATGGGCGGTCGATGGTGAATATAAATATGATAGTAACCGGCTGACGGATAACGATTCAGTTATGATTGATGACGGTGAGTGATGAATAATAAATTATAAATATTATATAATATATTATATAATATTATAAATAATAAATAAAATAATAAATTATTGTATTGTTCTTACGGCAAGTACAGCAGCTCTATCATTTTCCAAAATCCAGCTCACGACCGCGAATATAATCCGCACGCGATTCTGGGTGCGGATTAGATTCGAGAACATACTGTAAATTCATACCTTCCTGCTGTCTATAATTTCAATATATTTTTCTTGTTCTACTTTCATATATTTACTACAACAAATTATGTTATTTTTTCCTATAAAATGTCACATTTCCTAGATTGTAATTTTTTTGGCGTACTTCATAGCCTTCATCATGTGCTTATAAACCGCTGGAAATACATGACTTATTGGATTTTTATAATAAATACCGGAATTGTACATATGGTTGTTCTGAAATTATGGTAACAGGTCCAAAAAAAATAAATAATTCAGTTCAGTGTCTTATTTCTTATTTAACCACAATTTTTAAACTCTATACAGTGTACATTTTCTAATTTCAAGGTAGTTATGACGTAGAGCATTAATAGATAAAATTATTTCCGAAAACGAAAGCAGTTCCTCTCCCACAAACCACTCACAGAAGCACGTTTGACTCTAGGGTTTTCGAAATTTATATTATTACTTGTTTCTACAATCTGAAAGACACCAATTGGTAGACACGTAGGTATGAAACGGACCAGAGGGGTAGAGATTATGAGTGTTAGAACGGGTTAAACCAGCCCCTGACAGAATATATTAGCGGACTTTACGACCAAGCTGATAAACCTTGGGGTTACCGATAGAAAATAAAGCAAAGAATTCCTCAGCCATAACTGCTCGATAAGGCTGTATGAAGCTAGCACAGTACCTTGAAAAGAAACGTTTCTGTTTTATAGGATTCAGTTCGTACCTCGCAGTAAACACTCTCCACTTCGGTTATACAAAACCATTCTGTTAATGGCGTATAAAACAAAAGTCGCTGTTTTTCTGAGATCCATACAAAACACTTCAAAGCAATGTGAACACCATGTAGAATTAATGCATGCTGAACCTGGTGGTACGTAAAGAAACCGCTAGGCTTTAAAAGGTAATTAATCAAAGACAGGGAAATAGACGGCCGAGGCTGACATTTGAAATGTACGTTAGACACCCAGAGGTAAATGCAGGATTGTTTCTAGCGAGAGGACGTCACGGCCCGCCGGTACTTCTCTGGCCGTGGCGTCGCGCTGTAGCAGAGTGTGTGTGGACATCGTCAGACGAACAGTGCGGGGGACCGACGCTGGAGATGGCGCCTCGGGTAAGTCCAACACAGTCGTATCACAGGGAGGGAGACAGGAAATAGGTGGAGACCAGAGGAAAGATAAGAAAACTTACGGCCAATCTGAGACATCCTATTGCCACAGGGGTGGGGTGTGGGGGCACAAGAGCAGCCCGGATTTTCCATTTCCACGATCTCCCTCTGTTGTACCTTCTACACTTTTAACCACGTTTACGGTTGTTTTACAAAGATATAGCTTTTATCTGGATCCCGACAGGCCTTCGCTGCAAGACGGCCTGAATTCCGACATTTACTTCGGGAGGGCTGCGTGGGAAACACGTCAAGCTTTACCTCACGACGAAGAAAATCTGTGAAATCGAAGTCCCAGCGCGATCCTCCGGACGCTCAGGGCTATCGGTACTAAATTCTAGTCGTAAGTCTGGGATGCAAAATTGCATTATCATGTATAAAATTATCCCTAGTTTTTCCAACAGTATATTATGAATTGACAATAACTAGATTCCCAAATTTACGATCCAATTTATGAGAAAACAACACGATTTTTTCGAAGTTAAAACTTGGTGCGAGATTGAATAAGACGATTCGCAATTTAATGTAAGCCTACGGACTGCTTGTAAAAAAAAAGAAGAAAAGAAGAAAGACAGGAGGGTTGTATTTAACGGCACTCTCTTTGGCTAAGATCATAAAGGTCCTTGATATATTAGAAATATTATTATGGTCCTGCCGGAATAGTATTGAGAGGAGAAAATCGTAACGCTCGGAAGAAAACCTCTCCAAGCGTTGCTTTGACCATCAGAAGTTTCATACGAGCCAATCCGTAGCCGAACTAGAGTCTCCTGTGTAAAAGACCAGAAATTAACCATCTTAACATTAGCACAGTCAATCAGAAGAACAGTTTATATTTGGATAAGTGATTATTTGAATTTCTTTTGTATAAAGCTAAATTTATGTGGAATATATTTATGTTCAAACTTTCTGTTCCTGACGAAATATTCTAAAACAAAATTACAAAAAAATTGCCATACTTACTTACTTACTTACTTACTCACTCACTTCATGGTGCAGAGTCCTTCTTGAGCAGCTAACTGGTTTGCAGCTAGTCAAGAAATTCCCCGCATTTCACGGAACCCGAAGGTTCATTACCGTACTCACAAGCGTCCGCCACCTGTCCCTACCCTGGGCCAGCCCAATACAGTCCATAT
>Ga0123352_10007836_pt1 | contig 16545 bp, 15 predicted proteins | sample TergutLab28metaG_FD_89700 | JGI IMG/M metagenome (GOLD analysis project Ga0123352, IMG submission 89700) | Labiotermes labralis P1 segment gut microbial communities from Petit-Saut dam, French Guiana - Lab288 P1 | ecosystem: Host-associated > Arthropoda: Insects > Digestive system > Gut ... | reverse complement strand
GCTTGTGAGTACGGTAATGAACCTTCGGGTTCCATGAAATGCGGGGAATTTCTTGACTAGCTGCAAACCAGTTAGCTTCTCAAGAAGGACTCGGCACCATGGAGTAAGTAAGTAAGTAAGTACTGACGCCTGCAAGGCTATTTGTTTGGCCCCGCTACTATATTCTTCCGTTTCCGCTTCTCGGCCTTCAGGCACTTTGCCACGCTTCACCATTAGTAGCGCTCTTATTCAGTGTCACGATATTTATAGACAATTTCTCTGTACTGCCGCATACAGCGTCTACTTATGGCGGCGGAACTTGCGCCAAGCCATGCCAACGGTACAGTATGTATTGAAAGGGCGTTCCGCGTCCGTCAGTTTGGCGTAGAAAAGACGGAGGAAGAAAGAAACTTCCGGTCCTTCAGTAATGCTGGATATTGTGCGTAGTGCCGAAACTGAATCCTGTTAAACATAAATGTTTCAAATCCCCAAAAGAATCATCGGATACGGTGATATGTAGCGAGAGGTTTTTAGGGCAAGAAATTGAGGTACAAGTTTGGTACTTGGAATGTGCGAACTGTCCTTGAAGGTGAGGCATTGATTTCACTCCTACCACCGCTATGTGCTTCTAAATTTATTTCCATGCAGGATAATGCATAGGTCGTTGCATATTAAATATTGGGCACAGAGTGGTAATGATCGATTAACAGTGGTTATAAGTGATAATGGCTAGAATTATGGGAATGTTTTAAAGGGTTTTCACGAAAAAATATATATGAGACGAGTCATGACTTTCTTGGAGATAGCAAGCTAGCGCCAGTCGGGATAATTTGTGGGGAAACCCAATTAAAAGCTCAAATATTAGCAAGGATTTCCCTCACGTGATTCGATTTATAAATCTCACGAATGCAGTACTATTTAGAAGTGTTACTGGTGAAGGCACGTTAAAAGGTCATAATTGCTGTCATTTAAAATTCAATTCCTGCCCTCAGTCAGAGTTTCTCCTGTGATGCACGTTCAAGTGTATATTACATAAATAAACGACTTTATAAACCGGTCTATACCCGTTTAATTTGACGAAGCAAAATTGTTACACTATGCAGATATTGTACATTTTAAACCTTCAGTCTATGCAATTCAGCACAACGAAAAATAAAATTCTATTACTGCCTATTATAAAGGAAATTGCTCCCGAAACTCTAAGAGGTGTCTGATGATGCTGATCGAATACATTATCTCTGTCAATGTTGAAGGTGTTATGATCATCCCTAGAGTATGTGAGAAAAATGAAGGAAATATTTCTATGTAACTTAAAGTATTCTCCCTCCCCTGTTACAATACTATATATGTTATGGTATATAAATTGAGATATGTCTCAGCAAGTATTCAGTCATTCAAAATGCTCAGCTGTTCCATGTTACTGGCGCCGTATTTTCGGAACCGAAATATTAAAATCTATTATCAAACCTAGAGTAATGTAATTTCGAATGCACATATATAAACATATTTCTTTCATTTTGTTGGAACCTACTTGTCTCCATGTTAAAATGTATGATTGCCTTTTGGAATTGCTGAAACAAATAGCAGCATGTCTAACATTGTAATAGATTGCGCAATTTTCAGTCTGGTGTCCTATGCTTGTAGTTTAATGTTTATCTTTAAACGTGTTGATTTCTAACGTCGAAGCTACATATTGAAACGTTGTATTATAAAACACAAAACCAACTTGTAGCCTGTCGCTTGTACCCTGAGTGTTGCGGCTGTGTTTAAACAGAAAATCTGAGACAGGTAATGCCGCACAGCTGACGTTTCCAAAAGGAAATATTTTTCTATGTAAATGTGGATGTTGTCATGAGCCACAGTGGTCGTAAATCAAAGGGAGGGTTGTCAGCAGTTTGTTGCTCTGCCGTGCGTACACAGTGTACACGAGCAATACGTCAAATTGCACGAGCAGCATTACCTTACATACATAATATTTATTGACTTTCAAATGTCACAATACAGCATTCCAACAACCTGCTCAGTTCTTGTGCACAAACCTGTACAAAATGTGTATATTCTTTTTATTTATTTAGAACTGCAAATTTACAATCTTCTCCCAATGAAGCAGTAAGCAAATGTGAGGTAAGAGACAACGGGAGGGAGTAGTCATCCATCGACGAGACTCCGACGGGCCCCACGGTGCGTTAGTCTGAACTTAGTCGCCGGTCTCAGTATGAAGATCAGATGGCTATCGGCGCTTTAGCCGCCGGGCAACGTTGGAGGTCGTAGACATGGTAGCAAGCAGGGCGTTGCGATGTCCAGCCAGCCGGCTGTAATAAAGGAGGGAGGATCTGTAGATCTCCGCTGAGACGAATGGTATACCAAGGTCGGTGTGGAATTGGAGGTTGCAGACATAACAAGGGGCGTTTGCAATAGAGTGTAGAATTTTGGATTGGAGACGTTGTAGGTTTTGCGTGTGAGAGGGCATCGCACAGCCCCACATCTGGATGCCATATGTCCACACCGGCTTGAAGATACTTTTGTAAAGGAGAAGTTGGTTTGGAAAAGAGATTTGAGAGCGACGACCTAAAAGCCAGGACATGGCTCGTAGTTTGAGGTCGAAGTTTTGGCGCTTAGTTTGGATGTGTTTCCGCCAGGTCAGTTGGTGGTCGAGATGTAACCCGAGGTACTTAACTTCGTGTTTTGCTCGGATCGGGTTCGTGTGCAGAAAGACAGGAGGGTAAGTAACGCGTCGTGTGATGAAGGTAACATGTGCAGAATTCGCCGGGTTGACACGGATTTTCCACAGTGCGAAGCAGTTTTGGAGGAGGGTTAGGTGGCTATGGAGGCGCTGGGATTCGACGGCAGTGTCACGATGCCCCGCCTGGAGCCCCCTGTCATCCGCAAAAGTCGCGATGGTGGTGTAGTCCGTTGTTGGTAGATCGGCGGTGAAAATTAAGTAGAGCAGGGGGCCAAGAACACTGCCCTGGTTTACACCGTAACTCACATCTTAGCAGTCAGAGCACATGCCATTTTACCGGACCTGGAAGTAACGGTCGGTAAGGTACGAATGCAGGCGCAGATAGTATGGGCCTGGGAGGGAGGCCTTCATTTTGTACTGCAAGCCGATATGCCACAATTAGTCAAACGCCTGGGCGACGTCAAGGAAGACCGCCGTGCACAGTGCGCGTTCCTCAAGGCTTGAAACGATCTCATTGACAACACGATGCGCCTGCTGGATAGGCGATTGGCCGTGTCGAAAACCAAACTGGTAGCCGGGAATGAGATGGGAAACGTCCACATCGGACCCAAGTCGCATTAGGATGATTTTTCGAAAAACCTTAGACGGATTGGGAAGGAGGCTTATAGGGCGATCAGAAGCCACGTCATGGTCCGGATTGCCAGGTTTAGGCACCATTACATTTTGTGCAATTTTCTACAGAGGCTTGTAGTAGAAGAGGCGGAGGATACTGTTGTGAAGAATGGTAAGGAGGACGACAGGCGCAGTCGATATTTGCTGGAGCACCTTCCCTGAGATTAGGTCCTAACAGGGCGCCTTGCGAACATTTAGGCGCGCAATCGCTGCGGACACTTCCGCGGTGGAGAAGGGTGAGATAGGGAGAGACATGGGGCAAGGAACGTCTAAGGAGTCCGTGACCACGAGGTCGTGAGGATGAAAAGACTAGAGCTGCGTGAACAGTTGGCGAAGATGTTCCCCGAAAGCCGTAGCCTTCTCGATGTCTCGCTTAGCCCAGCTGCCATTCGATGTCCGGACCGGGGGAATTAGACCTGGGGTAGTTTGAAACCCTTGGCAGCCTTTAAGAAGGAAGTGTCGTCCGGCGAGAGGGACGTAATATTATTGATAAAGGAGGCGTTCCCGGCTTCCCTTAAGGCGGATTTTAAGTTCAGTTTCAGGCGGTTGTAGACGGCGCGATCAGCCTGGTTTCTCGAACGTTGCTCTCGGCTGCGGCCCTGCGTTTGTCGGAAACCAGATTACAGATGTGGAGGGTAGTGGCGTGTACCGGCGCCGTAGGCGTCCGAGGAGGTGGAGAGGAGTGCCAAGTGGCGTCCTGAAGGAGGGTAGTAAAGTGATGCTTCGCGTCGTCCAAATCGCTTCGTTGCTTGATCCGTAAGTGAAGGTCAATGTGAGTGGTAATATATGCACGAAATACAACCCAGTCATTATGGTTTGTAGTGAGTGTGTGGGGGACCACACTGGGAAGGACATGGGCTCCGACTGTGACAAGTTTTGGCGAGTGGTCTGATGACAGCTCGAACACGGACTCAACCCGTATATAGTTAACCGCTATATCTCGGGCAACAAAGAAGTCCAAGTCAGTTAAACTGTGGTGGTCCGTCGACCAATAGGTCGGTTCGCCGGTGCTGAAGTAAGTACCATGCCATCCACGGATTGCAGAGAGGAGAGTGCGTCCTTTGGACGTGAAAAGTCGCGCGCCCCAAGTGGTATGCTTCGCGTTCCAGCCGTCTCCGACCAGGAACCGTGGACCCAGGGATCGGAAGAAGTCAGAATGTGTGGCAGAGGAAGGAGCGTGGCGCGGGGAACAGTAGACGGCCATGGAAGGGCTTCAAGGTGGACAGCAATAGCTTGCAGTTCTGGGGTTTGTATGCGGAGTTGTTCCTAGTGACGTCGGGAGCTGCGGATTATAACAGCCGCGCCTCCGTTTGCGGTGTCGTCCGGGGGTATTGAGTTGAAAACAGTATGACGGGGAAGCCGGAAGACCGTACTGGACGTAAAGTGTGTTTCCGAGATCAGGGCTATATCAATTTTGTGCATATCGAGGAACGTTTGGAGTTCCAAACGATGCGAAGAAAGGCCGTTGGCGTTCCAGAGAGCAAGACGTAAGGCGACAGCCATTATACGGTAAGGCGAGGCAGAATAGCAGTGAGCATGGTGAGTATAGTGCCGGTCTGTTGCGTCAATTGGCTAAACAAGGTCTTGAACTCTGTGAGAAAAGCCGAAAGCTGAGCTCCGAGATCAACAGCCTGGGGACCGGGGGCGACGGCTTTGGAATACGAGGCAGAAGGGGGTTTGGGCTGTGATAATGGGTGTTAAGTGTGGGATCGGGGAGGAAAGTGACGAGCGTCGCCAGTGTCGACATGCGGAATGGGCATACAAGAAGTAGGGGGTTGCGGACGGAGAGCGCAAGCGCCCCGAGCTGTCTGAAGACGGCGGTAGACATCACATCCTTTTTAGTTCGCTGGATGGACCCCGCCGCAAAGGGTGTATGTCGCTGGGGTAGCGGGATCTTTGGTGCACTCTGCCGTATTATGGTCCCTACCACATTTAACACAGGCAAACGGGAGAGTACAATAGCTTTTATTATGCCCGTAAGTTTGGCATTGGGTGCACTGTACAATAGAAGTTTTCCTCCATGGCGCTTCGACGGTAATCTTCATGTTGCATAAGAATTGGTGGTCAGATATAAATTTGTTGTTATTGCGCGTTTCAAGATCCACAAAGTAAAGAGCCAGATGGGCCTTGGTCAGTCGATGGCGAACGTTGAGCACATTGCAGTCTGTGTGTTCCAGATCCTCAAGCTCACCTTTGATGATACCCGGGTGGATGGAGTGATGGAGATGGCGCAGGACCACTCTGTAGGGTCGTTCGCCCCGCGGCTGATAATTATGGTGGATAACGTTGTCTGCGTGGAGTTGTACAATCAGTCGACGGTAGGAAACAGAGGTGGAAACATTGATTTTGATCTTGTCGTCAGTAAGCTTTTTGCAGTAGTATTGCTACTCCTCAAGAGTGGCCGTGAGTTAGGACACCATGTGCTTGTAATTGGTTACGCCATACATGTATAAGGGAGGCGGCTTGTGTTCCCGGGGCTGCTGGGCGCGGGGAGTACCCGCCGTACCAGGGAGATCTTCGTCAGACCTACGCATATCATCCTCAGAGAGGTGAGAGAGCTCGTCAAACCGGTTCCGAGAGGTGAATGGGGACGGAGCTCCCGGTTCAGGCATTTCCGGCGTCAAATGGGTCCACTTCCTTTTCTTGATAGTTTGCCAGGTCTGGTGGGGAGGAGTCGCGGGTCCAGGGCCCAGAGTCCCATTTGACTGGAATGGGGGCGTAATAGAGCGCGCACGACGGTGAGGAGTTTGAGAGAGAGGCGGGGACGGAGATCGCGAACGGAGCAGCGGCGATAAGGGGCCGATTGGGGACTAACCTTTGACCGTGAAGCGGTGGGGCCAAGTGCCATATAAGAACTGTCCTTCGTTGTTGAATCAGTAGAACCGGAGTGCTGGCGGGGCGCGAGGTGTGGCGGTGACAGTAGTCGAGTTTGAGACATCACATGTGGCCGATATGAAGGCAGTCGATTTAGTCAGCAGAAGATGTACGTGGAGCAGTCAGTTAACCAGCTGAGGGTCCAAAAGCGAAGGACTAAGTTGAGGTAGACCGATAAAAGGAATTAAACAAACAAAGTGACTGGGTACAAGGAACGCGTCACCACTGAAAGCCTGGCAGCATACAACAAACGAAGTGACTGTATACCAGGAGCGACCGTAGAACACGTCCGCACTGCACGAGAGACACTTCGAGACTGTGACAATATGATATAAACACACAATTTGTGATATGGAGATATTTGTTGTACAGTTAAAACGTTAATCGACGTCAGGTTTCCTGAAGCATGCTTCGTATCCCACCAGTTCGCTGATGCTGATAGACGGGCCAGTTCTCTTATATTCGTGAGAACTGTAGCTTTCCCTCTCCAAAAAATTATCGTGATATCTTTGCATCCTTTCCTTCCAGAGATCTGAAACACAAATTCGTAGTTTTTATTAGGCAGTTGACAAAAATTAACCAATGATATGGCTGATATCCACAATTTAACTAACAGAAGGTAATTACGTAGCGTTCTGTTGGCAAATCTTTCTACACTGCATAAATGCACTTCAAAGATTTGGACCCTAAAATTATTCACTACCGTATCTGAAATTTCGGTTCCCACCTACGTAAAATCTCATCATACACAGAAATATAAAGACGAAAATGTCTTTTTTTTTGTTAAGAAATTAATAATTGTTTAGCATGAGAATCGTCTTATAATGAATGATGAACACGTTCCATGTAAGTAACACTGACCATAGTACTTCCAATTAGTATGATAAACACACTTATTGGAAGGTCAGAAATAAATTAATAATTCAAAGAAATGAAGTTTTCACAAATGAAACTTATTATAGGTAAATTGTACAGTGCTTGTGGCCAATAAATAATTTGCAAAGTATAATGCAATTAATAGTATTAATTATTATAATAATAAAACATTTAAATAACTCTTGTGATTTTAATGTGATGATTAACTTAGGTATGTCCAACATATTTTGCTTCAATGGTATAATTTTCCTTACCGTTTTCCGCTACGCGAAAATAGTAATGTTTGAGGTGCATTTTCAAACGCATTGAAATGTACCTGCAGTAAAATTTTACAATTTCAGATTTTTTTTATAATATTTAGTCTCACCCCAATGTTCTGCTACTGAGCCAGCTTTTCCTCCATGCTAAATAGTAAGGACTTCCTATGGAACTTGTTCTTAAAATGATGTCCAGTCGTCGCCATGTACTTGGAATTGAAACATATATATGGACTGTCGGTTGTGCTTGTTGAAATGTGCCTTCGGACACTTGGATGTCTCGATTTGATGAATACTGAGGTGTGTGTTTTTAGGCAATCCATATTGTGTGCTATAGATATTGTTAATATTAACCACATTATATTTTATATGTAAACAGGCACATTCTTCACATTCCTTACTGCAGTTGTATGCCTTTATGTATATCTTGCTGACGGTGACTTTGTGGGGTTAGAAATATGTGGGGTGGATTGAACACTTTAAACGTCGAGTTAAATCAAATCTGCTGGCATTATAAGAGCTCAACTTATTCTCCACGTTAGCAGGGGTAGGTTTACGTGGTAAATTATTATTTAATTATTTATTGTTCGTTGCGAAATATTTTTGATAAAAATACTGTACTAAATTGTATACGAAAAAAACTTATAATATAGCTCTTTTTGGCCTCGTGGAAATAATTTTTGTCACTAGGTTATTCTGAAATGTGACGTAATATAACCTGCTGTTTAAATTTACCAAATTAATTGCACAAAATCTGAGAACAGAATAACGGTAATTGCAGTTCACAATTTCGTGGGCATGTACATGTTCTGATTTATATGGGTTGGGGGGGGGGTGTGTTTCTGTTTCAGGGCGACGCAAGTACAGAAGGAATGCGATGTTTAGTGCTGCTGAATGTGCGTGACTTCTCGCCGTAGAGCAAAAAAACGATTTTATATTCAATGGACCGTGAATTTTATAATACGGCAATCATTATTCAAAAAGATGTAAACTAATACCTTTTATTTAAATCTGTCAAATGCTCGAATTGTTTCTGGTGGTGTCTCACCCTTCATCAGGAGCTCATCACACTGTGTCTAAATTATGTGAGATTTATGAGACCGTTAGTGTAGATACAGTTTTATGAGCTTTGATGAAAGATGAAACACCTCCCGAAATATGTGGTGCAGTGGATAGATTTGAGTAAATTTAATCTCTAGCATCTTGTTGAATAATTCTTGCCGCGGTAAAAAATTACATTAATCTTAATGTTTCTTATCTTCTTTAGCGTTAATTTGTTCGTAAAATATTTAAATTTTCTTTGCTAGAGGCGAAGGTAAATAACTATATTTGTATATACATTATTTGAAACATTTTTTAAGTAATTTCCAATCAGCACGACGTAAAAACCAGAACAATTGTATCCTCAATTAAAAAAAATAATGTCTTTAGGCTTTGTAAGCTTTGGGCAGAAAAAGAAGAAGAAGAAGAAGAAGAAGAAGAAGAAGAAGAAGAAGAAGAAGAAAATGATGATGATAATGATGACGATGATGATGATTATGTTGCACTTTAAATGGAAGTAGCGAATAGTTATTGATATAGCTAAGCTGAGTACAAGTAAAAATGCAGTCCATTAAAGTCACTTACATTTGCTGCAAATTTGCGATAGAATGCGCGTTTAAACAGAGAGAAAAGTGTGTCACAAAATGGCGGAGCGTTCAGAAAATGGAAATTATTTAAATCAGTCTGTCAAATTAAATATAACACAAAATATATTTAATAATTGCTGTATGAATAATTAATATTAGCCTAATAGTTATCATTTCAATAATTATTAGGCCTTTCTTACTTAAATCACGGTTTACATATGTACATATGTATTACGTAACTCAATACTTCCTGTACTTACACATAATATAATTTGTTTTTTAACACTTTTTTTTCTAGAAAGTTGAAAAATTTCAACAAATGGTGTTTGCATGTTTGATAACGTTAAATATCATCTTTCAAGTAACCAAAACATAGGAGCAACGGTCGACAGAAAGCTTGTGTAATGTTAGACCAGCAGTGCGTTTAGTGACCTGTGTAGTTGGAAGGAATATTTTTTCAAGTGGTTACATAATTCTTTGTTATTTAAGACGAATTCATAGAACCTGTTTATTTACAATTTAAACTGTATGAAGGATTATGCTATAAATTTGTCCATATCATACTTTATTCGCTATAATCAACATCATTATTATTATAATCGTCATCAACAAACTTTCCGACCTCGTTTAATAGAACCTTCAAATGTCTTCCAAATCGTCTTCCTGTATTCGTTCTAAAATCTATACTTCACCATTATTTAGGGAGCTTCTTTCATTGTTGCACAAAGTCTGAACTTTAATTGTCATACTTGGTGATAAAATTCATTTCTGTTAAGGATTTGAATTCTGAAATAAATATCAATGCACTGTACATCTACATGAAAAAAACCCGGCTATTTCTGAATTGTAGACTATTTGATATTTAGTGTGGAGTTGTGTGAATTTGATATGTAAAAATGTGGGTAAAATTCAGAAGGTTACGGAGGAATACATTTTATCGATTATCTTTTTAAATATTTTAAGCTCTAATGTCTTTATATAGGCAGAAATTATATGTATTACTTACAAAAGTACATAATTCGAACTTCTGCAAGGAAGGGTTTTTGTGTGAGAGATGTCGAAGTTTGATGTTGCCATAATCAACTATATAAATATAGGAGCTAAATTAATCCTCCGAAATTCTGGTTTCCAACATCATTTTGATTAATCTCATCACATATAATATGTTTAAGACCATACCATCTGATGGTGGGATGCCAATTACAACGACTCTGTCGAAGTTAGGGGTCAGCTGAGGCATTGGGAAAAATAAATCTTCAAAGAAAGATCCATATTTGATAGAGTTTCTGATGTAACACTCTCTTTATATACACGATTTTGCGCGGCATTGAGGTTAATGGAAGAAAATAGAATGAATTTTTGAGGGATAATCCCGAAAAAGTATTTTTGAAATGACAGTTACATAATGCGACAAGAATTAATATATGCTGTAATCACTGATTTGAAGAAAATAGGGACCAACTGCATCAAAATGTGTTCCCTGTAACGTATGTTCATTTTCCATAAAAACAGCAGAATATTTCGACAATTTGTGGATGGGTATGTATACAAGTCAAATTCACTGAGAATGCACAGTAATAAAATATATCAAAATTAAATAACATACATATTATTCGATGCGAATTTCCACCAATCTCCTTTCGTATCGCAGCTGGTCATTACTTCCGGTACGTTTGTCCTCGGTGTATAATACACGTCCAGATATTCCTTGACCTTCTCAGTGTTGTTCTTACAACTGATCAACCAGCGCTCCTGTCTGTCATCATCTGAAAATTGTATCACATGATACCGCAAATATCGTGGTAAGGAAATTTAAGGTCAGAAACATTTATACGTTACCTTGAATTAATGATGTCTGTATCACTGCGTGTATCCATCTCAGGAAATGAAATGTTTTTTATGTGGTTGCGGACAGAAAGTTAGGCTTCCTGTTGAGTTTCAAATAGTATTTATATTGATAGGTGTTTAGAAAGGATGAATAATTGAGAGGTTAGAATGATGGAAAGTGTGGAATATTTGAGAACGCAGCTGTGTGAGGAAGAGCGCTATTTATGTGAGTGGCATGGCGAGATGTGACAAAATCTTATGTGTGAATGACAGTATGGAATTGAAGGAAAATATGGGTGCAAGGAGAAGTGGATGAATTTTAGAGTGTATAGGTGTGTGAGTGAATCGTTCCTTGAAAGGATGTGTGAAAGTGTGGTTTCGTGGAAGTCTGTATGATATAAATAAAGCCTTGTGGGTGGATGGACAGATGGGAAATGATAATTTGAATGTATGGACGGAGAAATGGACGGTTAAAAATTTAGCATGAGTATTTAGAATGTTATAATTTATAAATATGCACATTTTTAGAATTGCACTTTGAGAATGGACGGAAAATGTAATAATGTATTTAAGAATAGACTGACTGAAAAATGGAAAGCGAAAATTAAACTGACGAATATTGAGATGGGGATTTAAGTGCAGGAATGTATGTATGATATTTGGTTGTATTGAGTGAGTGCGGAATGGTAAAATAATGGAAATACGAAAGAAGGGAAGAAAGAATTGGAGGTAAGAAGGAAGTAAGATAGAAAGTGGAGAGGACTTAAGGTAGGAAGGCAGACAAGAAAGAAGGATTGAAAGAAAGAAAGAAAAAAAGAAAATAGAAAGGACGTGGGGAAAAAGGAAGGAAAATAAAAGGGAAATAGTAAGGGAAGAATGAAGGAAGGAATGAAGGAAACAAAAAAAGAATGATGGAAAGAGGAGAAGAAGGAAGGAATGGAAAAATTAGGGGAAGAAGGAAGAAATGAAGTAAAAGAAAAAAAAGGCTTGTGGAGGGAAAAAAAAGGGGAATTAAGAAAATGAAAAGAGGAAGAATAAAAGGAAGGGAATCAGGAGTGAAGGAAAGATTGAAGTAATTAAGGAAACATAAAAGCAAGGAAAGAAAGAAGAAAGAATGGAATAATAGAAGAAAGAAAAAGGGATAAAAAAAGGAATAAGGCAGAACATAGGAAGTGAGGAATTAATGAATGGATGGAGGAATTTAGGAAACAAACTAGCAATGAAAGAAAGAAGAAAGGAAGGAAGGAAGAATACATGGTTGGGTAGATGAAGGAATGAATGGGGGAGACACGAAGCTTTGAAGAACGGAGTGCTTGAAGAAAAGATGCATGAAATGTTAAAGTGTAGGTCTGTCTGTTTGTGATTTTGAACGAGGGCGAATATTTGAATGGTCTGACATCCGCAAGTGTTACAGGGTCAGGATTTCATGAAGCAGATACCAACTGCGACAGCTAGTTGATATGGACTGATGACTTTCTTTACATGTCTAGAGTCCAGCATAAAACACAAATTCCTTTCCATTTTACTGTATAATTTTCAGCACCATGTTCTTTGTAATCGACAGACTACTCCGCAACTTCGGTAAAGGACAACCAACATAGGCTGAGTAACATCCAAGAAGAGCGAAGGCAACACCATGTCACTTAACTAGTGTTGTGTACATTGTGTCTGAGGTCATTGTGTCTGAAGAAAACAACCTATTTCTTTCGGAAGATGAGGCTGCTGTTGTATCCAGTCCTTCAGATGTTCTACAGCATCCCTGACTGGCTGTTTGATCAAACCAAACTCACCTCTCAGTTTCTCGAGTATCTCCTTAGTGGGAAGTTCCAACACATGCAGTGACATATTGTGTCTGTAAACACGATAACTGTGTCCGTTGTTCAAAAATCGTCAATATTTTTATTCTAACACTCGTTTATATATTTCAATTTCAATAAGTCTGAAAACTGCTACTTATTTAACTTTTCTTGAAGTGTAAAATTAATTCTTATAACAAAATGATCTAGATGCCCTGATTTCTCAAATTTATTTTTTAAATAAATTGTAGATATTTCGGATAGTGGCTCTGTCCAACATCCGGAGTCTAGAACTGTATACACAGCAATACATCTTGGTTATGCCGACGATTTGCTCGTAAATTTTCATCAAAATTTATGACATATAAAATTGCTGTGTGTACAGTAAAAATGGACTAATGGACAGAGGAATTATCTGAAACATGTGGAGTTTTATTCCAAATATTAATTTGAGAAATGAGTACCAATAATTATTTTATTATAACAATTCATAAAGATGCACGATCACCTGAACATCAAGTTTGTAGAATTAATGTAATTTTTCGGTCAATCTTCGGCTTACAAACTCTCTTACATTCAATAATCGTTAAGAAGATTTCAATAGATGTCGGTAAAGCTGTTGAAGGTTTTACTACCATTGTTAATACAAAGATGCGTTACAAACTGTCGGCAATACACACATGCCACAGTACCGGTGACTGCAATGGTCCAGTAGGGACATGGAACTACCTGTAGACTAGTAACGCCATTGTCAGTGAATACGTGCAGAAGACGTGATCTATTATTTTTTAATATTGTATAAAATATATTCCACAATAAGGGGTATTGTAATAAAAGCATATTTTTATGTTTGAATATTTATGGATAAATCCTATTTTGTTACAACAATATATTCCTTATGTATATTACAAAACTTTGTGATTTTCACGAGGCATGAATATTTTATTCCAGACAAACTGTGTGTGTTACCACGTTGTATATTCAAGACGATATTAGGATTGTGTTCACCATGGCCTTCAAATGTGTACTAAAGTTTCTCAGAACATGTGTCAATTTTACAGCCCTAAAAGAAGAGAACTATTTTTGTAGTAGATAAATGTTCACTTCCAGAAAATTGAGGGGTGTCGAGACTTTGTTGCTAGTTTCTATTCTTTTTGAATTAAATGAGAACACAAACATGTGTACTGCGATCAATGAAAACAGCGATTGCATTTCACATCCCACCACACACACCACACACACACACACTCACACATTATATATATATATATATATATATATATATATATATATATATACGGAAATATTTACTGGACTCCTTGAGGAATTTTCCGCCTCCGCTATGCGAAGTTTCAGGTAGCAAGTTTCCAATTATTCGTTTCTCTATATTTACCAAATTGAACAGTGTGTTATTTCAGATGACGGTAATGAAACTTCATATCATTATTACCCAACCCAACTCAGCAGTCGGCCGCATGTCTTAATCACACGGGAATCTAAGTTTTCTAATTAACGGTATAGTAATAATATAAATGATTGAACACTATTAATATTATTTGTGTTAATTCATTATTATTAGAGTATAAGTTTGGTTATTTGTATGAATACGCATTTGAACAATATAAGCAATTTTTGCCCCGGTATCAAGTGCACAGCTTGTTACATCCTGGATACGGAACAGACTGTTTGTTTACGGTAAGGTTTCAAACTCGCACAGTTTCAAACCCATCCCCCCTTTAACATTCTTACCCTTCCCAACCCGCTAACTGTTTAAATCCCACCACTCCATAATATAATCAACAAACAAAATTAGAAATACTTTGTTTCTATTGGCTCACTCAAATAACGCTGTTCCAGTATCTCACTGGCATAATCTCCCCGTGTCTTACTCGTCTTTTCTCTATCACCCTCTCTCTCTCCCTCTGTCACCCTCTCACTCTCTCTAACCCTCTGTCCCTCTAAGCTGCTATACCAATCCGTTACACTCGCCATTCCACCCAAACTAAATTATTAATTAAAACAAATCCATCCATTCTATCAAATGTATAAATTTAACAACTCATGAAACTTAAACTATAATGTGTAAATTTTACACCACACAAAACAAAACATTATCTTACGTCATATAGCTAGAAATACTCATATACGTTTTTTTTGTACAGTCTAACAGAGATTGAGATATTTTGCACCCAATATTTACGGCAGATTGACACAGTGCCCTGACTTGGTTCCTTTTATTTGTAACAAATAAGGAGTAGGAAGTCAAAACCTTATGACTATTGTTTATTATTTTTTTAAAGATGTGTACCTTTGATCCCAAAACAGGATGATTTATCTACGTTGTTGTCACATCACGCACATTATGTAAGTTGCAGTCACTTTGTTCTGTATGTATCCAATTTTTTTCATGTTTATGGGGGAAATTTGTTTTCTTTTTTCCCTTTCAATTAAAAAATATTTTGCCAGCTGATGTCGTACTTGGTGGAAATGTTTTATTGATTAATACATGTGTTTTATTGTTTTCAAAGTGACAGTTGTCACATATCATTTTTATTCTTCGTCCGGAGTGAGAATTTCAAATACGCGTGTTTTCTGATAATTCCTTAGCCCGACTTTCTTCCCGTTGTCGTAGGACGAAAACGTAGTGTCTTGAGAAAGAGAGGTCTGTTCATTTGCCGAATTGCAAGTCTCTTCTGGTTTCACAGGATGAAAGAAGCATTTCAGGCGACGCGCGTAATTTAAAAAACATTGAGATGCGAGTTTTACATCAATTCCTTTTTCCTGCAGGGCAAGGTGCCCTTAGGAAATTCAGACCATTCCAATACGCAAATGAATAGAACATGCACCACCGTATGCCACTGTCAATAACCTGTTTGCCCAATTTAAACGCGGTGATTGATCCACCTGTTTTGCGCCTCGTCCCGGATGACACAAACCTGTGGCACTCTGTTCGTTATAGTTCAAATTGTCGAGCTACTTGGAAGATCGCCGGATTTGCGCTAAATCGAAAGCTGAACAACTGGGCATCTCACGTGAGCGGGTTGGGTCTATCGTTCATGAAGTTTTGGAGATGAGGAAGCTCTCCGCAAATATTGTTCCGAAAATCTGAATGCGGATTAATAACTTTAGCGGTGTCAGGCGCCTGAGCAATATTTGTAATTATTTCGGAGCGACCTAAATGTTTTCTTGTCTCGATTGATGACCATAAATGAAACCTGGTAATATATTAATGACCCGAAGACAATGCAGCTTTCAATGGAGTGGAGACGCAGCGGCTCACCTCGCCCCAAATATTCCGAGTGCGAAAAACGCACGCGAAAATTTATTGCCTCGATTTTTTGGTATCAAGACGTCACCTTCATCATTGATTATCTTCCAAAGAGCCAACCTAACAGTACGGAGTATTACTTAAATCTGCAGGTGCAATTGAAGGATATTTTGAAGGAAAAATGCTGTGGGAATTTCATTGGGGTACCTTTTTCTTGCACGACAATTCCCCGGATCACCGGGCACTTGCAAACCCAGAAGATACTGGCGTACCTGGGTTTCCATTGTCTTGCTCACCCACCCTATTCTCCGGATCTGGCCCCGTTGGACTCCCAACTGTTCCCTTTACTGAAAATGAAACTGAAATTTCCCCATTTTTCGTCCGACATAGAGGTAAATCCTGCCGCGGAAATCTGGTTGGCCGGTCAAATACTGAAAATTTTGAGTGACTTGCATGATATACATCAATGGGCTATGAAGTTTAATGTGCTTCGTGTGGACTGTTGTACACTAAACCCGATTTTGTTTGCCTTTCAGGCTAAGGACTTATAACCACACACAAGTATTTCAATCAATTGATACAAATTGGGCTGTTTGTATGCGATGATATTTTGCGGTTTTGTGAAAGATTAATTTGACCAGTTGATGGCAATAATGTGTCGGTGTCTTCAATAAATGAAGGCCTG
>Ga0123352_10007835_pt1 | contig 16546 bp, 7 predicted proteins | sample TergutLab28metaG_FD_89700 | JGI IMG/M metagenome (GOLD analysis project Ga0123352, IMG submission 89700) | Labiotermes labralis P1 segment gut microbial communities from Petit-Saut dam, French Guiana - Lab288 P1 | ecosystem: Host-associated > Arthropoda: Insects > Digestive system > Gut ... | reverse complement strand
TTCACATTCACTATTTTGTTATTTTGGGCCTGTCTGGGTTTACAGTTTTTTTTCACATCATCTTATAAACAGCACTTTTTGGGGGGGGGGGGATATTTAATGTAAATTTTGTTTATTTTATTTTGTCTCATACATTTCTCAATCTAAGAAGAAATAAGCAAGATATGATAAAAAAAATATATGTTGATCTTCACTAAAGACCTGCTATTCTTGTCAGATTTTAATGAAACTTTAATTTTTCTAATAGATTTTCATAAAATACTCATAAAATTTCATCAAAATATGTCCAGTTGGAGCCAAGTTGTTCCATGCGGATGGAGAGACAGACAGACGGACAGGATGAAGTTAACAGTTGCTTTTCACAATTTTGCAAACATGCCTACAAAACAAAGGTTATCGAAAATATTCTGCAGATGCATCTGGTCACTGTGGAGATGACTAAGATAATGTCAAGAAGAGCATCTAATTTTCTCTCCTCAAAGGCAGCAAATGCAATTCATTCGTATGTAAATAAATTTTATTGAAAAATAATGTTGTCAATAAATAAACACTCTCACAAAATGTGGCAGACCCATGAGACCAGTTAGGCCAATCAAAACACTTTTAAACAAGATAGGAAATGTATTTATAATGAAACACTGTGCTGCATCATTCACTTAATTTTATACAATCTCAGCCATCGTAACAGTCTAATGATATTTTGCTCAGAGACACAAAATGTAAGACAAATTCATTTCACCAGCAGCAGTAGTAAGTGCTTAGCACTATAGTTCAGTTAAACACTCTTGCCACAAACACTCAAAGACGTGTTGTTTGTATTGCCGACCTACATACAATGCTGTCATCAATGTACTATACTGAACGTGTTGCCATGGAAATGCAACAATGTGTTCTCTTTAGTAATCATGTTGACCTAAAAACATTTCATTATACATATATATATATATACATACCTCCTTGTCTATCCTAACAGTCCTATACCATTTCACGGGAAGAAAGTGATTTTATGGTAAACTCATGACACCTGCAACAATACAACTTAATCAGGTCTTAATTTGCATTGTCCAATATTTTTGTCCAATTGTATCTAAATCTGAATTTTCTTGATAGATTTTAATGAAAGTGACCAATATCAAATTTCATAAGAATTCGTCCAGTGGGAGCTGAGTTGATAATGTGAGCAGACAGACGGATGGACAGACATGACAAAGCTAACAAGCCCTTTTCATGACTGACGCAAACATGTCTAATAAGACCAAACTACATCTATGTTAGACCTGGTACAGGCAAATATCTGTCTGACACCAATCCTTATTCATAATGATTTGAAACGTGACGTGCTATAGCGCCAGTATCATCATGATTTACAAGCCCCATGCCTGTTGCATGATGTGCTAACATAACATTCCAATCCTCTTGTATGGTCTGTTTCAACCATTCTTTGCTTATGTTCAATCCTTTCTTCAGCCTCCGCAGGTATCAGACAGAAAAAAACTCTCTCTCTCTCTCTCTTTAAACACACACGCACGCACATGCACATGCAACTCCCTCCTGCAACTATGGCAACCCAGGAGACATCCGTGGTAGCATGGCAACTAGGGTGAGACTCGTTTACTCACCTGCACACACTCACACCCAGCACACTATACAAGGTAGATGTAAATGGTGGTAAAACTACATTCAGTGCACAACAGAATTAAAGATGAAAATACAATTGTTCCTGTGCTTATGCAGTAAGCCACAAGGCATACACATGGGCGGAGATAAAGTTCCACACATTTTTAATCTCAACAATAGATGAAGTAAGGGGTAGGATCATCCTCTGGCTTCTTTACTCCTGTGAAATTAACAACAGGTATTCTTTGGACAAGGGGTTGGTTGCATCCAAAATTGGACTGGCCCCTGCTTCTGCCAAGAATCAAGTCCCAGATATCCAGACTGGAGGCAGTGAATTTACTGAGTCAGCAATCAGCAAGTGTAAAATAACTGGGTATGAAAATGATCTTTTCAGATCCCACTTCTAAGTGCAGGGAGGTAATGAAGTTAACTACTGAAAGTGTTCAGTAATGTCAACAGCCAATGCTCTTCCAGTATCTGGTACAAATTTGAATCTTATATTATTTTAAAATTAGGAATAATATTTATAAATAAGCATGTTAAGTCATCATGAGAATTCAGCTTGCACTTGCAGCAGCAGATGTGTTTTTCTCCCATTTCTTGTATTGTCTGTGTATAACATTCATATGAGAGGTGAGACTTGAGCCATTCTTGAGTACTTTTCCACACAGATGACACGAAGTATGCTGAGCAGGGAAATGTTGCTCCAGAACATGTCTCTTTAGGCTTGCTCTCCGCATCATTTTACCACAATATCGACAAACTTTATGATCACTACCACTGCAACTTCCTGAAACATATTAGTTGGTCTTCAGTTACTTAGGTCCAAGACTTAAAATATGCATACTTCCTTACATTATAATAAATTCTAATTAATGTACTAAGGTAAAGAGAAGAAACAAAGAACTAATGATTAACATGTACTACAAACTGCCAGAATGCAATAAGAATCACTATTAATAAACTCCTGTTTATATTAAAACACAGATGCCCTTGTATACAGACATGCCGAGGTAAGTCTGGCTTCTAACAGTTGGAAACCATAAAATTTTATTATTTACTTTTCTGTTCTATTTCAAAACAAACTGTGTCCAGTTATCAAATCTCTGGCTGTACAAGACTGGGAAGAAAAGGATTAGTTAAGCAAAGGTTCTTAAGCAGATGCTGTAAGGACAAGGTGCTACTGTTCACTCTAACAGCACTTTGTAGCATGTTGCAGGGGTAATAAATTAATGCACTTTTTATATTTATAAATTTAAAATGTATTTACGCATTTACTTAGCAACACTGAATGATGAATCACAGCTGCCACAATCTCTTCAGAAATGACAGCGAGTGTGATCAATTTACTTTCTCAGAATGAATAGTATGATCAGTCTTAAGTAAAATTATACATCTCTGTCATTCTTGCATTACAACACCTCAAAATCTGCAAGCCTAACAAGAGAGATAAAATAACCATGCAGTATTCCCACCAAATTTACAAACTCCTGTAGGTTGGCATATGTCTTAAGACATTATATATTACAAAACAACAACAACAGTAGTAGTAGTAGTAGTGGTGGTGGTGGTGGTGGTGGTGGTGTCAGTTCTTTATTATTAATGTAGTGGCACAACAGCCCCATGGCCAATTACAGACAGGAACATAAAAAAAATACACAAATAACAAATGAAAACGGATAACAAGACATCACACTTGAAAAACATCACTAATAATACTATAATTGTTAAAGCAAAAACTGTTAAGAGAGATCACTTGTTCCTGAATAGCACAGCGATTTCCAATTCAATTCACAGACATGCAGGATTAGCAGCAAAGGACAAGTTGCTAAATCAACACTTGAATGCAACAATACACAAATACAAAGATACTACACAAATACTTGAAAAAAGGAAGAAGAGGCAGAAAGAAGCTATAAAATACAATTAAATTAATTACAAATCTCCTAGCTCAATTCAAACCACAATTGACATGAAATATCAGTGACTGAACTACAGCATGAAATCTGTTTGAGAGTTCTGATTTACTTAGTAAAAATATCTACACCTAGCAAATTGTTAATCAAAACAGATCGTCTGTTGAATATACCACAAAACCTGATGATGGCATTAGCTGCCAAAGTGCACCTAGTGGAAGGACAGTTACAACGTTTAAAGTCAACAGGCAACAAAATCTCCAAGATTTCCACTTAGCACATACAGGCCACAGTTTCCAAAACAACCGTGTAAAGAAAAACCAACTTGATGCACAACTTATTCTTAGTATATTTCGTCAACCCTACATGTTTCAGGCCTATCTAGGCCTATCATCAGGAGGTACAACTGTACATATACAACAAATGGTACTTATTATTCTTTTTAGATGACTGTCTGTTGTTGTGACAAAATATACTAAGAATAAGCTGCGCATCAAGTTGGTTTTTCTTTACATGATTATATTCAAGATGCACGATCAACATAACAACAACAACAAAAAGTTTCCAAAACAGTATGGCAAAATATAGAATTAATATAAACATCATGCAACAAAAGTGCGCTGAGGGATGCCTCCAAGCACTTGAAGTACAAAACTTCAAGTAACCTGGAATATTTAAAGTAAATGTATTGTGACTGAAAAGGTGAGTGACAAAGAGAGTAAACTTCTACTGGATGGAAAAGGAAATGTAAAAGGTTACAGTCCTAATTAACCCCAACAATCTATCTGAGAAATTATGTAATCCACATGATGGTGGTAATGCAGTTGAATCAGCCAGTACTCCCAGATCTTTGAAGCAGTCAGTGCACATAATGCAGATTTACACAAACTCTAATCAGAATCAAGCAAGTTGGGTTTTCCAGAGATGGAGATAACTCTGGTCTAGTTGCAAATGAAGTTAGGAATGCACTATCCATGAATATAATTTAGATCAAAATGAAGTAATAAACTGTCAAGAAGGTAATTAATGCTAAGAAAAATTTCTGTGTGATAAGCAATGAGAAGGCACTTTTGAATACCTGACCATACAAGTCATTAACAAAGATGTTGAAAAGAAGTGGTCCCAGAAATGATTGTTTTAGTACACCAGATAACACTTCATATGGTGCAAAAAGTGCTCCACCATAATGGACATAAGGCATTCTGTTGATCAAGTAACTATGGAACAAGCTCATATATATACAACAGATAGGCCGCAGTCATTTAGTTTTCAAAGGAGCAGTACATGAATAATAATAATAATAATAATAGTGACGATGATGATGATGATAACAACAACCAAAATAACTTGAAACAAGTTGTGAAGGTAAAGTAACCATATTATGGAATCAACAAGTGAAAACATTCCAAACAATAAACCAGACATCATAATTCGTGACAATGAAAAAGGAACACGTACAGTAATAGATGTTGCAATTTCACAGACCAAAAGAAGCTGAGAAGATTTTAAAATATAAGGACCTTACAACAGAAATGTAGCACATGTGGAATATAAAAGCAAAAGTTATACCAGTTATAACAAGGGCAACTAGAACCAACTCAAAATCATTCACACAACACCTCAGCAACATACTGGGAAAGTACGAAATCAAGGAACTACAAAAAAAAATCCATATTGGGCACTGCACACATACTTCAGAAAGTTCTAATGTAAAAGCACAAAACATATTTTAACATGTGAAATAACGTCACATGTAATACACACTGCAAATACAGAACAGCTGCAATACTATATACCACAGAAACATGGTTTGTTTCAGATATATAATTGTAAATGCCCTGCATAAACGTGATAAATATTATAATAATAATAATAATAATAATAATAACAATAATAATAATGGCAATCATGATGATGATGATTATGTAAAATATTCATACCTGGGTGATGTCCTTTGCCCATATCAGAAAATGCCTTCTTTCTAACGTCAGCCCAGTCTATCCCCTTAGATCATATTGGAGGTAAATCAGACTATCTGTTATCAATAACAGGGATTCAAAATCCATTCTTCTGTTAAACTACGCACATTTAACTTCAGTCAGTCTTTCAGGGTAGCCCATGGTAAACATAAACAGATGGTGCAAAACAAAACTAATTCAGTAATTAATTTGTATTATCTTGCAGGTAATATGCACAAGAGTTGATGGTGTACTATAAACCAACAACAAGCACATTACCTGAAATCGGTAACACAATCAGAACTGACAATTACATGAACAGGAGACTGTGCAAAGCAAGTAATAAGTGCTTCCTTTCAAAGATACAATAACAACAATAAAATACTAGAATTTTACAAAACAATAAATCAAGCAGAAACCAGTATCATGTGTAGTTGGTATTCCTTACTAAGACATTCTTACATTTAACAGTGTTTACTTCTCTCTTGAACAAGAAGACATATTGTTAAGCATGTCTGTATCCCTGCAAAATGTCTCTAAGATCACTCCAACTGTGTCTGTATGCATGTAACAACTTTAAAACTGCTGGATGGATTTTCATCAAATTTGATAATGACAAACTTACTGAAAACTTCGTAAGCCATTTCAGTTTTGGTTACAATCAGATATATAACACGAAAACCTACAAGCACTATTGGCACACATTTGCCATATAACGTGCTAAATATTTACTGCAGTGACAATTGTTTTATGCCCAGTACATTTTTTGTACTGATTCTGACTCTGTTTAGACAATAAAACGAACAAATGTGAAATGAACATTTCAAAGATTTTAAATTGAAGAATTCGACGACGGCTCTTAAACATACCCATACTCCCCATGCAACAAACAAAAGCAAGTCTACAAGTACACTGCAGCATGCAAAACAATCTGTTATATTGTGCTCTATGACTATATGATGTGTGTAGTACTAACAGGTACAAAAAGCTTTATTATCGATTATTTACATATTCAGCATATAATTTTGACTTCTCACCAATTTGGATAATCATCCATTAACAGTGCAAACTATATGGGGATTTAACGTTTCTTTGGTGTGTTTGCAAAATTTGGAAAAGCAACTATTAGCTTCATAGTGTTGGTCTGTCCAACCATCTGTCCACACAGAACAACTCAGCTTACACTAAATCAATTTTAATGAAATTTGATACTGGAGGATCTATTTAAAAAATTCATGTTTCATTAAAATCTGACAAGAATAATGGGTACTTTACACGAATATCCATGTACATTTATGATACTTAACTTAATTCTTTTACAATGAGGAATGTGTCAGACAAAGTTGTAGACAAAAGCAAAACAGATATTTTATGTTCAATAACTTTTTTTTCTGAAAATTGTGACATTTAAGAGATAATGTGAAACATGGTACAGCCAGACAGGTACACATTATAACATGATGCAAAAAATATGCAATTTGCATGCCGGATAACTAAGGCAAGAATACAGATAAACACACTCATAGTACTTAAAATCTGTAGCCTTTCCAAAGCAACAATGGTTAAAGGAACACCTCTCAATGTTTCGTTATGCATACACTGCCTGTTTTGTTTCAATTAAAAGTGAAGAGTGCACCGCATCCTCCATCATTTATTCACAGTCTGAAGATTCCAGCCCTGATGTGTTTGGTGTGCAGAAAGTTTAAAAATGTAATCAACTGTGTGTTATTTATAAGAAGCATCAGAAGTAAATTAGTATGAATTCAAAATCAAGAGGCACTAATGCGGTAAACATGTCAGAATTGTTATGCCATGGGTACATTTCACAACTTGCACATAAAGCAATGGCAAAGGATGTGTAAGCTTTAAAGCGTTACATTTACAACACACTTACTGAAGCCATGTTAAAAGTAATGCAAGCTGTACATAATGATTTATTTCTATATAATAACACAAAAAAGACAATTAAGATCCTGCAAATTCATACACCAGAAATGTTCCTAAGTTACTCTGTTCTAGGCTTGTTGTATGCTAGGCTCGAAGTTTAAAATGTCAGCAAATAAAACATGTGACTTTTGAGCTCTCCCACTCACTCACTCACATACACACACATATATACATACATACACGCTATATTTCCTGAACAGAATGAGATGTAAGACAATCAATGCTTTATTTTTTTGTTACAGGCAAAAGTGCCTGTACTTTCATTGACATTTGTCCTTCATGGCAAACAAGTATGTATGATGACTGGGTAACAGAAAGGTCCAAGACAACATGAAGATTCATCACAGATATCATACAACCTCTCCATTAAATCCTCTCCTAAGCCACTTCACATCTTAAAACAATTTCTCTCACACCAATGTCAACATTATCCTTGCATTAACATGTGATTCCATAAAAACTGTTGTTAATCGTAAATCAGATTTGACACAAGAAGACGAAAATTGATGATGACAGTGACAACAAAATGTATTCTTCTCTTCAGTAAACATTAAAACACAACATTGTAGCATCCTAATTAAGTTTTTACAATGATTCAACACATCAATACGATGTGAGATTTCAGGTTTTCACAGCAGTGACTATGAAAATTACTGCCTTTTGGGGGGTGTGATATTACGTGGTTTGGCAGATACCAAACTACACACCGCATCCCAGACTCAAGGTCAGACAATCTGGAAATAATAAGCTTCTCACAGAAATGAAAGTTCAACCATTTCAGTCCCCTACCAAGGTTCATGCTTTAACACTGCTTATGTATGGATTACCTTAGTACATAATGTGCCACAACATGACAAAATATTTTTCTTTCAGAATGTCCTCAATCACGCGGTTTCAATTATTTTTCTTTTTACTCAGTTACTAGATACTGCAAGTAGCTACTCTTCGTGATTTTCTGTATAATATAGATCACTGGCTATTCACCTCTGTATAGTGAAACACTGCAAACTGTAAAAAAAAAAAAAGATGGAAGCCAGCAGAACAGTTGCACGGAATGAGAGTGCTAAAGGCCTACAAGGGCAAAATAACACACAGTTCAGTGATATCAGCTCAAACAAACCTGCTGTCTATATCATCCCTTTTTCCTTCCCTTTCCTTCCACCTACTCTGGTTTCCCAATTTTGTTCCTACTATGCTTGGTCCTTGACTTGTTTTAACCTCCTTCTGCAAAATTCATTTCCCCAACACTTTCTGTTTCTTGAAAAAAACTGATCATTAAGGAGCCCAGTTCACATTGGTTAATGCATAACCCTAGTTTTGGTCATCCCTTCCTTACAACACACACTTCTTCCTTGCTCAGCTTAAACTTCCACCAAAATACACGTTTTGACACACCTTTTAATTTGATTTATCATTCAGGACTTCTATACAAAGGGTGACCATACAATCCTTATGTAGCAAAATAAATCAATAGTAACTGTCAGTGTCTTTGAAGGACACCAGTCACAATGAATGCACAAGAAAGCACAATAGCGGCATCACCTCAAATCCATGGGTGAAATCAAGACCTTTTCAGAAAATTTCTAAAGCCCATAAAAATAATCTACTCATTCCTCTAATCTGCAATTGTTATCAACTAGTTGTAAGGGAAGAACATGATACTTTAAAATACAAATTATGCTAATTAATCTTCAATATAAAAACCAGCCCAAATTCACTGCAGACACCACATTTCATCACAACATAAATTGACAGATGACTGACCATGCTAACAAAGGCCCACCTTGTAGTTAGCGATCAAATACATTTAACAATAAACACACTATACGCTCATTTCATTTATATATGTATATACATATATATTTTAATACTTATACATCTCAAATACTTACAAACATTTCAATAAAAATCTATGTATGATTTACATACTGGCTAAGAAAAACTGCATTTGAAATACATACCCTCCTTTTAAAAACAAGCCCATTCATCTTCAGTGTTAACCAATGCTGTCTTCTTGACCAATTTACCATTCATTTCTGTTAATATCCAGTGCCTTCTAACATCTATATACATGCTACTTATTTATGTATTTCATTGAAAACATACTAATTTATTATTTAAACAAAGATTAACTTATTTCATGCCAATTTCAATGTTGCAACATTATAACCCACATAAGCAAAGGAGTGCACACTGTAAACCTATAGGAATAACTTTTTTTTTTTTTTTACATTTATCAAACTGTTTCACTGCTGTAAACACAATGAAAGGAACTGTAACTTTGTGATGACTGACTGAAATACATATTTGACATACCATGATGTGGTAAAAAGCCTCAACAATAATTCCTATAACGCATATGTCAATCACACTTCTTAGTTTTCTGCATTCTACTCAACACAGAAACCACCTTATATTCAATCATGCTTCCCCTTCAAAATACAAAAATTATTAGCAAATCAGTATGGGCTCCACTTTACGGAGATGACTGAAGACAGTGGTTAACATTTCAACCTCCTAAAATGTGCTGACTGATACATTTCATCCACACACAATCCCTTTACACAGTTACAGTTTTTAAAGTCAATTCTTTGGCTGTACAAAATATAAATTTTCTTGGTGGCTAAATTCAAAGTAGTCACCTTGCAGATGAGCTGTGCCAATAATGAAAAAACTCCAAGTTTTACTCTGTACAGACACAGCTCACATTTAGAAGATTTCATTGTGTTTGTAAGGTTATCACATTCCTTTCACTTTGCTACAGCCAAAAGGAAGTCTGTAATTGGGCACAATCACTTCATTTCCACTATAAAATCTATGACAATTTTCAGTCAGCAGTGCATATTGCATATGATCTCCACATATGCTTGAAAGATTAATTAAAATCTCCATAAAACTATCTATTAAAGGCATTCATGTGTGTGAAGATGTTGCCGGAAGTTTCCTAAAATGTTTGTGAAAGGCATTCATGTGTGTAGAAAGGCTATTGGCAGTCTTGAATACTTTGCCACAAAGTTTACAAGGTGCCTGCTGACTGGGGTAATGTCGATCTACAATGTGCCGACGCAGACTGGTGCGACGAAGCACCTTACCACAGATATGACATGCACAATCCTCCATCTCTATTCCTGTTGCTACTGACTGGCCAGGATCTGGAAGATAGAATAAGATTCTGAAACTGACAACACATCAGACGTTATTGTGCACTATGTTAAAAGATGCAGGAAATAACCATGATTCAAAATACACTATATTAATAATTGATAATGAATGGCAGTACAGCACAAAAATGACAGAGTGCCCAGTTCTCGTCTGAACAGATACAAAAACTGAAACACTGCATCTTGAGTGTTGTTTAATTCATGATGATAGCTCTTCAATATGGAGCAATGACATATTTATCACTATTTAGGACACTATGTTGTGGGATACAGACAACTACTCCTGCTTCCAACATCACCAAATTGGGCAGAAGTTATGCAGTGTTCATACAGATGGAAGTATATCATGAATGGTAGAAATTTCAGAGATTTGAGACCAAGAATTGAAAAAAGTAAGGATCCAGATGGAGAATGTGAAGCCCACATGAAGGTATAAACATTGCATCTGCCTAATAATACTGAACAAAAACCATGGACGATCTGTTACTGCCACACAAGCTTCCTCCACGTGCTACTTTGTTCAAATTTAACAAGTTACTTCTCATCATTCAACATGACTCAATGAAGGTGACCTTAAACTGAAAATAAGCTTTGAACAGCAAATCACAGTGCCTCATGTGCAAGTACGTGAATGAATCCATGTGTGTGTGTGTGCGTGTTCCTTCATTTACCATACAGATTACATTTTCTGAGATGTTCAAATTTAGCTATTTCCTTTGCCTTCAGGAAACAAGCAAGCTTATGTGATCACCATAACCTCCTCTACCACCTTCAAGTTTTGAGCTAAGGAATGATTTATACATTGCCTCCTTTCCTTTCCTGTGGGGAAAAAAAATCAGGCTCAAGAGAGCACTATACTGTCTGCGTGTGTCCCACCTTAAGCTTCTAAACCAAATAGCCAATTTTCACAAAACACAGTAAAAACATTAGCCAATAAAGGCAACAAGAGGCGCACACTTTTAAATTAATACAATCAGTAACAACATGGCCAACATACAAACTTGTGAGATGTAACTGACAGTGACGTCATGCAAACTAGTTTTCTGAAATTGTTTGGGGCCAAGAGTCTATCCTGAAAACAACTGCATGTACAGCAGTGACAGTATACATTAAAACAGGCTGTGATAAGTTTGTTCACCTAACTTCCATGACTTAAACTAATGGTACTCTGTGATATGTAAATGTGAAAAGGTAACACAAGCTGGCTGTACGACTACTCCACTGTTTTGGAAGATGTAGCACATGTTGCTTCAGGAGACAGCATTATGCAAGCAAGCTGCAACTCACAGTTAGTTGACAGACTTACATGCGTGATTTCTGGCTTCTGCTGCAAAGCAGATGAGAACCACGCTGTTCTGCATTATTGCACAGCAAGTAGTGGTAATTCCTTACCAATGTTTTGGAACAACCTATTGGTCCCATCTTCAAAGGTTGACCACCGGAAGATGGGACCGACAGGTTGTCCCAAAACGTTGGTAAGAAATTACCACTACTTGCTGTGCAATAACCCAGAAGAACACAGTTTTCATCCTTGACAGGATTATAAGCAAGGGGAAGGGTGTGTTTATATATTAATAATCAAAAGTTAAGATTAAAAATCAGCTTTTATTGATTTTGCAGTATTGCAGCTGTAGTGAAATTAATGTTAAATAATTATAATTTAAAAAACAAACAATTATCTCAAAATTGTAATCCTCTGTTACTAGAAAATGTAAGATACACAAGGGCCACATATCTCAACAAACATGCGTAAACAACTATTTTCTATTCATACACTCTAAGCAATATTGTGTAGCTTATACGCCAAAATGAGGACAGCTTCTGAAAAGACGATAACATTCAACTGCAGCAAGAAACATGCAACAAAGAAAAGTACATATTTACAGAATAGAAACTAGAAGTGAAAAATTGTGTGAATCAATTAAAAAAAAAAAGTATTCCATGAAATTAGGAAACCATATGAATCAGCAGTTGAAGAGACGGTTTATTGGAAAACTTTAATTAAATGTACTCTGGAACTATTACAGAAAAGCAACTTAATAAGCAGTGTTTAACCAAAGCAGCTGAAATCATATGTCTGGGGAAAGTACAAGAATTCAGTAACCTCAGTCTCAGTAGAAACACAATGGCTAGACATATAAATGGCATGGCAAATTTTTCTCTCACAGGTCCAAATATTCTCCCCAGTACTTCATTATTAATTACTCCTAATCATAACTAACTCCCTGGAGCAGAGTGCTTTTTTCAGAAACTCATACTAGATCAGCTATTCAAGAAACTCCCTATATTGTGTGGAACCCAAAGGTTCATTACTGTTCACAAGACAGCACCAATGGTTCCCATCACAGACCACAAGAATACATTTTTTACTCCATGCATTGTGATATAATTGTCATAAATTAGACCAACAAAATGCACACACTAATGTTTTGTAAAACATTATGGTGTGTGCTTTTTTTGTGGTCTAATTTGTAACAATCATATGAAAATACAATGTCCACCATCACATTCTATTTCTTTAATATATATTTTTATTTTATCATCCCATCTACACCTAAGTCTTCCATATGGTCTCTTCTGCTGTTTTCCCACCTAAGTATGCATGCATTTATCTTCTATCACATGTTAACCATGTGCCCTGCCCAACTCAACCTCTCTGATTTCATCATCATTACAACCATCACAATCTATGTTCATAATTTAATTACAAGTTCCAAGTAATTAGTCACTGCCTTCATTTGTATGGAAATCATTCATAATATCTGCATCATGAATTTCCATTACGACAAAAAGGAGCAAATTAAGATGAAAATGTATATCTACAGCTTCTCTTACAAAACCACACATCCAAAATGAGTTAAAATTGGATCAGGCATTTCTAACACATATACAGACACATGATCCCGCTTAAAATTTTACACATACATGTAATAACACATAAATTATTTTAACTGTTCCGAGATAAGGAGCACTGTGAGATTCACTTTTGATCATACTGAAAGGCACTGTCTACTAATCTCAATCTTGTTCAGCAAAATCAGACCCTCACAACAGGATATTAGTCTCAATGGATGGGAGCTGTACACTTCTTTTTGCCAGGACGTCTTTTGCTGTGGACTGCTTGTGAAAGTGGATCAAACTGCTTCAATAATGACAAATCGTAAGACTTCCACAATGTCACTTGTTATAAAGGCAAATATTTCATCAATGTCTTCCTCCCCTAATAGCCAGCTGCTCCTTCCAATCAGCCATAAATGCCTTCAAGCGAATCTTCTCAGCCTCAGGCACATGATTGTGGTCAGCAGTAACAGTCACAAGCCCATACACCGTTTTGCAACGCCCACAACATTTTAACCAGTGACTTTCACAGCAACGCCAAAAGTCTTTATCTTTGCATATTCGGTCCCGGGTAAAGATGTAGCCATTGTGCACCAACTGATAACCTCCTCGTACACTCTTCACATATCTTGCAACATCTGCACAAAACAGATGACACTGTGTCAGTTACAAACTTACCAATAATGTGATAACAGTTACTATTACATTCTGCACAACATGACTACACCGTTTGCAGCAACTGGTACTTCAAAAATAAAAATCTCCTTCTTTCTTTAAATTTATAAGATACAGCATCAAGCCTATTAATGCATTTTCAGAATGTAAACATTATTCCCTCTGCACTGATGTCAATAAATGTGGACATGACATGCACTGTAACTGGCTAAACCACCGAAAGAATAAACAGCATTCATTTAGGCCAACTGTAGTACATGAATAAACTAAATTTATAAAATAAATTACTGAATGACTAATGAAAAACAAAAAACATTAACTGCAATTTCAAGGAAATTTTCTGATAAATTCTTTACCAACATGATTGTTATCAAATAACTGCACCACAACTAAATTGTAATTATTTTACATGATCCCAATTGCCAGACACTTATCTTTCACCTAAAGAAATCCCCTCAATGGCTCACTCCCATGGTGCTTATCAGGGAGCTCAAGTCACCTGCCATTGTAATTTGAATTTAGTAAGGCCCACAGACTAAATAGCAAATGTTGTGTAAATATGGACATCAACTTGCAAACATGTGAAAAGTATTCCAGCAACAGGTTTCATTCCAGTCAATGACACATGCAGGAAAGTCATATGCTAACTGCAGACATCACAGACAACTATAGTTCACTCACTGTATTACACAGATCATGAAGCAAGACTGAATTTTTATAACTTGTACCCTCATTGGGTGCACAATGGAGAAACAGACCTTATGTTCAGCCTGTTAAGCATGGAAGCTTGTTGTTGAATACATTAACTCTATGTTAATTGCTAAAATGTCATTGCATAATGATATGTGTGTTTGGTGTGATGTGAGTTAACTACAAATAGTATTATTGGGCCATTTTTTCTGAAGATCTAAATTCACGCCAATATGCAAGAACACATATTGACACCATTTCTGAACATCTGTCTAATGAGACAACCTATGCCTTTCAAGAAGACAGTGCAACAGCTCACATCACACATAATTCTATAGGCTTTCAAAGTATTCATTACTTAACACATGCTAAATTCCAAATGTAATTAAAAACCATATGATTGCAGCACAACAAATTCTGAATTCTTTCTTTCAAAATGTCCCATATGTAAAAAGTCACACTAGGATTAGCAATACCATTTTGTCTGGGACCGTACTTTCACAATGGTATGTTACATTCTGACACCATCTGTTCCAAGATGGTACAATTGTTAACTAAATTCTACGCACTGTGTGGACTTCTTTTTGTTACTGTAATAAGCAAGGCAGTGTAGCCATCTCACATGCCAGATCTGCACACATGCAATTTTACTTGTAGGGCAAGTTAAAGGAAAAAGAAAAAAGTAGAAATTCCCCACACTCACAAGTCTTAAAAAGCATTCAGGAAAGAGTTTTCCATTTTACCAGCAGAATTTCACTGTGCAATAAAGAGTATACATGCCCATTAGCTGAAGAAAACTGTTTTCAGCACCTCCCGTAATTATGGTGAATAAAAACCTAATACTAACTGTATTAACTGTAATACACTGAATTAAATGTGTGGACCCTGACTAAAGGAATGTTGGGGTAGCCGACATCACTGCACTGCCTCCCATCATGCAAAAGAGTCACAATGAAGAAACGATGCATGGGGCTATTTTGAGTTACACTGCACAAGTGATATTCTAGCTCATTCCCTGTGTAAGAAAATGTGCCATATAAAACCTCATAACACATAATTTCTGTGACTAACGGCTGGATAGCAAGTAGACTGCTGCCCACACTATGAGCATGCATGTTTTTGTCTAAAAACACACACTATATATATACGTGGGGGGACCCAAAAAAAACAAGATTTTTTCATGAGCGATTGATTTATTTAAAGAATTACAAAAAAATCATTAGTCACCTTCAAAGTACTCTCCATTGGATGATATGCACTTATCCAATCTCTGTTTCCACTGTTCGAAACATCTCTGGAACTCCGCAAGGTGGATGCTGTTCAGTGCTCTTGTCGAAGCTGCGATAACGTCTTCCAAAGTGTCAAATTGCCGCCCTTTCAAGTCCCTTTTCATTCGGGGAAACAAAAAAAAGTCAGCGGGGGCCAGATCAGGTGAGTAGGGGGGATGGGGCACAAGTGTCATGCCCTGGGAGGTCAAAAATTGATGAATTCGCAACACCGTGTGTGCGGGAGCGTTGTCATGGGGAATGAGCCATTTGCCCATTTGCCACAATTCCGGTTGTCCTCCGCACCCTCTCCCTCAGTCATTTCAAAACCCCCCAGGTAAAACTCCTGGTTGACTGTCTGACCCCTGGGAACGAATTCCCTGTGCACAATTCCTTGAATGTCGAAGAAACAGATCAGCATTGTTTTGACATTCGATCTCACCTGTCTGATTTTTTTGGGCCGGGGTGAACTAGGAGTC
>Ga0123352_10007834_pt1 | contig 16546 bp, 9 predicted proteins | sample TergutLab28metaG_FD_89700 | JGI IMG/M metagenome (GOLD analysis project Ga0123352, IMG submission 89700) | Labiotermes labralis P1 segment gut microbial communities from Petit-Saut dam, French Guiana - Lab288 P1 | ecosystem: Host-associated > Arthropoda: Insects > Digestive system > Gut ... | reverse complement strand
TGTGTTGGTATGTGTGTTTGTGTGTGTGTTTGGGGGGGGGGCACTTCGACCCGATTCCGGATGATGGCCTCACATTACCGGGCTCCGAGATCTCACTCATTGGATATAGCACCCTCGGTAAGACTCCTCTGGATGAGTGATCAGCACGACGCATAGTCTTCTACCTCGCAACACACAACACTCATAAAAAAGAAACATCCATGCCCACCGGCGGGATTCGAACCCGCAACCCCAACAAGCGAATGGCAGCAGACGCACGCCTTAGATTGCGCAGCCAACGAGATCGGCATCTACAATGAACGGTTATGAGAAAAAGTAGGAGATGAAGAACAAAATTTGTAATGAATTCATTATGAAGTACATTACAAGGCAAAACAATTTCAATGAAAAATTAAGAACAAGAGAAGGAGGAGGAAGAAGAAGAAGATGAGAAGGAGAAATGCAATGCATAGAATTATAAACTGAAATATGAGACTGGAGAACCTGAAGACTACCTAGAAGAGTAAGGAAAAAAGAGTAGAATAAAAATGTAGGGAAGAGGATAAAAACATTATGAAAAATGAAAGCAGCCGAGATATTGCTGTGAGCGTGTAAGGACTTGGCTATCGGCTGGGAGATGCCATGGTTCGATTCCCGGTAGGTACAAGAAATTTTTTATTATTCCAAAGCGTCCAGACATGTTCTGAGGCCTCCTCACCCTCCTAGTTAACACGAACATGTATCTGTTCCCAGAAGTAAAGAATACAGGGCGTGAATTTTACTACTGAAATCCATCTAGAACCATACGGCAACAATGCGTGGAACTATGGCTCCATCCCCTCCCCCCATGTCTTCACGCCCTTCACAGACAAAACTTTATAACAAAAACAACAATGAAGCGTCACAAGGAGAAGAAGAAGAGTGGAAGGAGAGGAGGAAGGAATAAGCCAAATGTTACCTTTAGAATAAACCAAGACTCCTAAATTATTCACAACTACGTCTGTTTGAAAGCCTTTTGAAGATTCTAGAATATCTCCGCCTATGAATTATGCTATGCGCCGAGCAGAAACTTAGTACTAATGCATCTGAGAAATATTTTCGTGTCTTCCACATATGCATAATCCACCGCGCATCTGGCTCATCAATACTGCATAACATTCACTTAGCTAAAACTAAATCTAGAGACAAGCCGTCTTCACAAATGTCACATATTAACGATTCTCCACACCCTGCGACAGCCTGACGGAACGATTTTCAAGCAAAACAATGGCATTACTTTAGTACAAAGCCGCGTTTCAGTTTCAACATATCCTGCTTTCCACACAAGTATAATTCCCAGCTGTGTTTTAAACAGTTGTATTCGTCTCAGAATACAGTTAAGCTTCGATATAGCGCCACCCTCGCTTAGCACCCAAGAAGGTCTGTGAAGAGATGTTCGCTCTATATGGTATTTCTATTTACTGCCACCCCCGACATACCGCCACAAATTTCGGCATTGGATTTTGAATTTAGTCTTCTTCCAGTCTGAGCCTTCTATTTTCAAGAACAGTAGTAGGATTATATTTTTTCCCCCCTGTGACGCTGCGGCCCAACGCGGGCCATGACCTCCTCATTCCTGAGGTTTCTTGATCACACACAGCGACGCATCACAGTCGGTAGGACTCCTCTGGACGCGTGATCAGCTCGTCGCAGAGACCTCTAACTGACAACACACAACACTCACAAGAGACAGACATTCATGCTCCAGGTGGGATTCGAACCCACAATCTCAGCCGGCGAGCGACTGTAGACCTACGACTTAGGCCGCGCGGCCAATGGGACCCTCAGTGGGATTCTAATAGGTCAGCTAAATAAATAGCCGAGTAATTAAATCAATGTAGCGGAGTCGATCGTTAGATCCTAACATTTTCTCGCCTATTCAAGAAATCTGTCGCTTTTCACAAAACCCGAATTTTCATTACAGTGTTAAAAACAGTCCGTCACTTGTCCCTAACTTGAACCAGATAAATGCACTTCGATTCCAGCCTGTAACTTTAAAATGCATTTTAATATTACTCTCCGAGCTTGATTTATGTTTTTAAAGTTGTCTCTTCTCGCTAGATTTTCTCACCCAAAATCCCGTACGAATATCCATTCCAATCTTATCTGCCACGCGCCCCGCCTTCCTCATTACCTTTCATTTCATCACGCTAATAACATTTGGTGAGGAACACAAACCGCTGATGCAAATTTCTCAAACTCCTGTCTCTAATGCTTCTTACAATTACGTTCAATTGCTTTCTTCAGCACTTTATTCTCTAACACCCTGTTCTGTGTGAATTATAATTTTAATCTACTCAGAATCCTACGTCATCGGTACAACGTGGGATCCACCAAAGTTCACAAAACAATGGGGTCCGTCCACGTGACAGGGTGGACCCAAACTGATTTGGAAAATGTTCATAGTACCTCCAGACCCAGAGCAAGGGATAAAGCTAGGCTTAATTATCAAAAACTTTCGTTGCAACTGTAATAGTGGAGACAGCCTTATTACCTATTTTGTGGGACTTGGCATGTAAATCAGGCGGAAAATAGTAATTTGAAAATAAGAAAGAGCACCGACATATCTGGAAGTTGCCTGGCATTGCGAAAAATTTCCAAAGATTTTCATCAAAAAAATAATAAGCGACATTGCTTGAGAGATGCGCGCTTAAGAGTAAGAATAATATTTAAATTGATTTTTTTAAATTTTTGTTGTTGTACCGTGCATGTTGTAAAGTCACTCAATTATTTTACCAACCACTGCACTTATATAAATTTATAAAATTTATATAAGTGCAGTGGTTGGTAAAATAACTGAGTGATTAAAATTGATCTTCCATAAATATGATGAAAATTGTGAAATTGTTCCAATTACCTATCGATATTGCAGGCTTTGTTGAACAGAAACCCCAGAATTTCTTGGCGGATTATTATCTGTCTGTTACTCAATACCGTCAAAGAATTGACTGCTTATATAAATATAGATAATTATTTGTTGAATCACATTACTCATTCCCAGGGATGAAACTGCTAACATCAATTTTTCTGCAGTAGACATCTCTCTTATTAATTTTTAGAGTCTATGCAGTTTAAGAAAAATTACCTTTCCAAGCACTTTTACATGGGTGTGAGAATCGGAGTGTACAAAGAAACAAGAAAGAAGAGTAGAGACTGCAAATATCAAATTTTTTATATCAGTTCCAGTTGCAATACACAAGTACAAAAAAAGCACCAAATTTGTATATAATTTGTATATAATTAAACATATACAATTTAAACGCCATTATTGTGGATTAGAGACACAAGCAGAAAAACAATTATTAAGAATCAACGACAGACGCATTCCGAACTTCCATACATCAACTTCCAGACCCAATACTACGCCGCTACGAGAAATGAACCAATGAAGAATCCACAACATAGTTAAACAGCAAATAATTTTCATAATTTCAGTACCCCCACCACCCTCCGTGGTTGTGATATCCTGCACTTTTATACGTAATAACATTTTAATTTCCACTAAATTATTTCAATACTGTTACACAGTGGAATCAAATTTTAATTCACTTTTATATATGTTACACGAGATCTCGTCGATAACAATAACATAGCATTGCTAATTGTATGGTTGGCCTTGCAAAGGAAAAAAGAGTTTTCAACCTGAAGATGGCTCATAGTTGAAAGAAGCAACGTAAGAACATCTTTTTAATAAAAAAAAAAACTGTTGTGTTTGACTATATTTTACCTGCATTATTTTATGATTCCGAATATACAAACGGGCAGAAGAAATGCAGGATGATCAAAAGAAACATGGCGGGGAAATACCACTGAACATCGAGCAAGCCTTGATGGCTTACACTCTGTAAATGATGATGATGATGATGTTGATAATGATTGTGATGACATACTACAATCCTTATCCCTCAGAACAGTATGCAACTGCGTACACTAACCCCCTTAACACCGAGTTAAATCCCATCTGCCATTTGCTGGCAGTATTAGGAACTCACCCTATTCTCCACGTTAGCAGGATAAGGGTTAATTATAATCGTAGTAATACTCGTGATACTTACCGATATAGAATTTGTCAGCTGTTAGTTGCCTGCCCGTATCGCAGCGAAAACTGTACAGACCCTTGATCACAATTTCAAAAGTTGGTATTACTAATCCGCACATTGCACATTCACTCTAGTGTGTGAGAAAAGAATACAGGCAGAGTGCTCTTCAGGAATGGCATACTGCGTCTAGTCCTCCGGCTTTTTCTACTGGATACACTGGGACTTATCCAGTCCCAGTGGCAGCGCGGTCTACGGCTTGGGTTTGTGCCCGCTTGCTTGCTGGTATTGGGGGTTCGAATCTTGCCGGAGTCACGTCTGTCTGTCTCTTGTTAGTGTAGTGTGTTGTTAGATAGAGGTCTATACGCCGGGCTGATCACTCACCCAGAGAAGTTGTAAAGAACGTGATTTGTCTGAGTGCGATTGTCAAGTCTCGATAATAAGAAAGCCCTGGCCCACACGTGGTTGTTGCTCTGTGCAATAAACGCTGGGTTCGAGTCACAGTTTTGGTTATTCATTATATTTCTCTTCATTGAAGGCAAATTACGAAATCTTGTTTTGAAAGATGTAACCAAATTTCCCTCGCGATTCTTACGTGCCATTAGTCATCCTTCCATTCGAACACTGCAGATCGAGAGTAGAGGATGGAGGTGTTACAGTGGCGGACAGATTTGTCCATTTACATCTCGCTCTCGGCTACAAGCAGCCTATGTGCTTTTAGCGACAGGGACATTACATCTACAATTGCAATGGGTAATATGCACCTACATGTTCAGTTGGCATCGACACAAGCACGCCGAAGCATGATTCTTACTAATTGTCTCGCAGTGGAGTGACATAAAAGGGCGGAGTTTCATCTCATTATCCCCTACACACCTTCATTACTAAACTACATGGAGAAGCTAACATGTCCTCAGCTAGTCAAGAAATTTCCCAAATTTTATGAAACCCGAAAATACATTATCACATTCACAAAAGCCTGCTGGGACGGATAAACCCAAACCACGGCTTCCAATCCCTTCGCTTTAAGATCTCTTTTAATATTCTAACCCCACTTATGCGTTTGTCTCCCAAGGTGTCCGTTTGCCTTAGGTTCCCATCCACCACCTTGTATGCATCTCTCTCGTCTCCCATTGAGCCACATGCCCAGTCCGTCTCAGTCTTCCTGATTTTGTCACTCGAATAATATTTTGTGTGAATAACAAAACATAAATCTCCTCGTTATGTAGTCTTCTCCATTCCACTGGTTCTCCGCCCCTCCTAGGCCCAGCAAACTTCATTAGTCGGTACGTAAACAGGAGGACAATCTCAATTTATATTTTGCTTGTTGGGAATTCCAAGTTAGTGGTCATATCAAACGGCCGCAAATAGTGCACAGATAAGTACAATAATTACAAAATAATTACGGGTATAATAAGAGGGGTGGGTGTCGTTTCGATTATTGCGAATAATAACTTGGCTGCAAGAAGGAAAGACTAGCGATACTGGAGTCTGTCCGAAGACCTACAGCCACATTTTGACATAGTGGAGTCTGCCAGAAGACTGGCAGCCCCAGTTTGATATAGTGATTAAACACGAAGACTAGCAGTCCCAATTTATATAAGACAGCTGCCCGAAAACTAGCAGGCCCAATCTGATATAGCGGATTCTGCCGAAAGACTAGCTGTCCCAGTTTGATATAGTGGAGTCTGCCAGAAGACTGGTAGCCCCAATTTCATATAGTGATCCTGCATGAAGACTAGCAGCCCCAGTTTTTACAGGAGGGCTGCCCGAAGACTAGCAGCCCCAATTTGATACTACGGATTCTGCAAAACGACTAGCAGCCCCATTTTAATATAGGCGATTCACAGCTGCGTAAAATAACAGGAAGATCAACGTTCCTTTCTCTCTTTCTTGTATTCATACTCACAGCCGTGATACAACTCAATACACCCGAGCAAATTCTGCAGCTTTAAAAAGTTCCAGGATTGTCAGAAACACTGTTCCAACTTACCCTGAAGCGAGAGATACCCAGCGGAAATTCAAACGCAATTTAATTCGGGTCCTGATGTTGGCGACATGAGCAGCTGTAACCAACTTACGAATTCAACGTTACAGCAAATACATGACGCAGAAATACGGACTAGACTCCTACTCACCTTAGGAACCAACCGAGGAACTGCCAGTAGATAGGCTAATTAGACATTTAATTAAGTCATTACCTCAGTCAGTGACTAGCCCACCTGGGTGACAGAACGCAAATGTACTTCAGAGAAAGTTATATGCTTTTCAAACAGAGGGAACTATAAAGTATCAAACGAACTAAAGAAGATATATCTATTGCTGCCTTCCCATCTATCTCTTTTCCTATCTTTGTATTTATCTACCAAAATAACTGGGTAGATAACTTTCTAATCAATTGACTGTCTAACAAACTAGTACCATTATTATGTAGCTAGTTAGAAGATAATACACAAAAGTAGGTATTCTGTTCGGCAAATGTCTTCTTCTTCTTCTTCTTTTTCTTTTTCTTCTTCGTCTTCTTCTTCTTCTTCTTCTTCTTCTTCTTCTTCTTCTTCTTCAGGCACTGAACTTCCTTTAATGGTTAAAAGTTATGTCCTTCTCAACGACATCTTTCCATTTCCCTCGATCCTGGACGCAGGTTATCCAATTTTTAACCCTCATTTGGCAAATGTCCTGTTTGACGTTATCCTCCGATCGGTACTTGGGTCTTGCTTGTGATCTTTAAGCTAGAGGATTCCATTTAAATATCTTCTTTACTGTTCTGGTGTCTGGCATTCTTTGCACGTGACCAAACCAGCTTAGTCTTTGGGCTTTAATATAATTAACTATATTTTTACGTTTTATTAGCTTATATAATTCTTCCTAAGTTTTACCCCTCCATATTTGATTTTCTTTCGTAGGCCCAAATATTCTTCTTAATATTTTCCTCTCAAAGACCAGCAATTTTTCGGCAAACGTACAACAAGCAATAACAACTGTTTACTAGATGACCACCGAAAATGGGTAGGTAGGTAATAAACGTTTACTTAATAAACTGAGGGACTGAACAGATCAATAAGTAACTAGCACTCTGACAAGGGATACATGAAGGGGTATCAATTGTTACAGCGACACTCAAGAAATCCTCGCATTATGGACACAGATTATTTGTTAATAACCTTAAAACCCAGCAAGATTGTTTACTGACGGCAGTCAAGACAGAGTACGGAATACAGAAACGACGAGATATAGGGAAATTGTAGCTGGCTGCTGTGTGTCTAAAATCTTACAGAATCTTCACGAGTGACTTCCTAACACCAGAAAAAAAATTATATCAATATATGTGAGCAGTTTCTGAGGTACGGCCTTCACGTTCGCCTGACCTCATTTCTTTAGATTTTTATCTGTGGGGATATTTAAAGCCCTTGGTGTATGCAACACTGATCGAAAATGAAGAGGCGCTTTACTAACGCACTTTGAATGCCTGTCGAACTTTTAGTAAAGGCCTCAGTATCCTTGACACTGTGGGATAATGTGACTAGGCGTGTCCATGTCCATTCAACCACTACTTGATAAAGCATAAGAAATCAACAGCTATTAAAATGGGTAAGTGCAGTGTAAATGAATGATGTCAGTTGCATGTAAAATATTATATAGTTGAGGCGTTTATTTTTTAATGTAATCTTTCAATTAAACTAAAAAAAAATCATTTTCAGACATGTTTATATGAAGTTTCTCTTGGTTTTTATGTGGATAACTCGCTCTTTGAAGTATGTCCCAACATTATTTTAGGCACACCCTGTGTACACATAGTCACTTGGTACTGCAGATATCCAGAGAAGGTTTTGGTGAAACAAAAAACGTGGGAAATTGACAGACTGTTGTAGTCTAAATAGCCTAATGATAATGACGCCATTACATTTACTACAAAATGTGATATAGTTCCAAGTTAATCAATATTAAAACGCATTTCTTTTGTATTGTATGTTACATGAATAACAAACAGCGTAAACTCTCTCCTGCTTTGTCCCACGTAGATCGAAATTGTATCACGAGTAAGAGCATAATTAATGAATTACATCCGTGGAAACTATTCATATTTTCAAGTACGCTAGTGAAGCTCAGTGCAACCGTAAAAATCACCAGTACGGCTGTCACTTAATACAGACACAATATATCAACAGAATGATCCGACTATTCATACGGGTCAATTAAACTAGCAGCGGTAATACAATTAATTTTCTTGAAATATTGATTAACATTATCCTTATTTTACGCTACAGAATACCAAGAGTCAAGGCTTTTCAGGAAACATCCACGTCCATGCAACTTAATTAAGGAAAAGTCAATTAATTAACAAAGACCTTCAGAATTTCTTCGTTAATATCTATCTCATTTGCATACTCGCTGAGGGAATGCAAACAGGGACGTGTTGTATGTCTGGTATTAGATCAACCAGCTCAACAGTTCGTATACATTTTAAATAGGACACACCACGTTACGGAGCAGGGGCGGCTAGTAACGATACTGAGTCTACCGAAAGGTTGCAGCTTCCAATGCGAATGAGCTCTTCACACTTCAAGCCTCGACAGGGTGTTGGTATTTTGTTACATTTCCCATAACAGCATAGACCACGACAGTATTCTCGCATAGATGATAATGCTCTGTAATCTAGAATGTAGATATATGAGTCCATTTCACGGTACAACACGTAATATGAATTAGACGCATGCAATAGTTCCAAACATTTTTCTCTAATACATTAGACGTGTTACATCGCACAAGACTGACATTTTCAAGCTTAATGCTGTGAGAACTTCATGTCTGAAATTGTCCTCATGTTTCTTCCAGTTTATCACTCGATAAAAAAAAAAAAACCGGCGAAGCTGAACGTGCCGGTGAAACTAAGAACCAAATACACAAAGTTTAGGTTACTAACTACACTCTTATATACGTCTACGAATATAAAAATATTTATTGTAAGTTTAGACCTGTTCAGCAAAATATGTTCGTGTAGGATGTATGCAGAATTACATAGAAAAGATATCTATGATTTATACGTAATGGAATACGAATTTATTGACTATTGTTAGAATGATAGGATAGTAGTTCTTCTTCTGTAGAAAAAAGAAAATGAAAATATCTGTTGGTAAAATATTTACAAAAGCTACCGCCTGGAGAACAAAGACAAAATTGCAAAGAAAGATACGGGATAGGAGGAAGAGGAGGAGGAGGAGGAGGAGAGGGAGGGAGAGGAGGAGGAAGGGTGGACCTGAGACTGGGACTTGATTTGAATAGAACTGTATATCCACGGTGCACTTTGGGATTAGTGACTCCGAAACTTCGGGTGTTAGAGAGCTGGATTGTTAGTTCCTTAATTGTGACCTATCAACGTATAATGCGTGGCTTGAAGGGCTCCAGAGAGCTTCTAGTCAGTGCGATGACAGAGAGAGTAATGACCTCTTCTGGAACCACTGTCGTCCAGTTTAAAGACGGTCGCTTTACCGACTAAGCTTTCGAGTCCTATGATCTTCATCTTAGTGTATCATTCAGACATGTCTGAGCATTCCTGCTACAGATCCATTTGTTATGTGTGTATGTTCCACCAGTTAACAAATCATGAAGGGCTCGGCCTGGTCTTGACCAAGATATTACAAAAACAGCCCCTAAATCAGTTTGAAACCCTCCGCAAGCAGTGATTCCACAAAATTACTAAAGACGGTAATGTGTGCTCTGATATCAATGCTTTGCCAAATCTGCTTAAAACGGATCTAGGGGCTAAAACTTCTCGAAGCCATGCGGCTTTGTGGCTTCTAGCGTCAGATTAGCGTCACTCAACTAAAATGTCACCTTTTTTTGAGAAAAAAAGATGCTTATATTTAGGATGCGACAACCTTCAGTAGCTTTACCCAAAGTCTTGAAGAAGTAAGCCTGAAATAATAATGGAACCTCATGACAAGGCACGGTCACTGTACTTGTTATGTTGCGAATTGTATCTTGTGGTTATATAGTTAAAAAAACAAAAATAACGAGCATGGAGAGTATTCAAGATCGCCATCACACACATTACTATAGCCTCGAATGCAAATCTAGATTACTTTCATTTTATTACCGTGCAATTTGAGAACAATATTTTAATGGTTTTACAAGTATGTGCAATTAGTTGGTCTTAATAAATATTGCAAATCTAGATATATGTAGAAAAAAAACACACACGCACGCACGCACACGCACACGCACACACATACCCGTGTAAAGTAACAACTAGGAAGAACAACGTCCGGCACGAAAGGCCATTTTTAAATGTACTTTTAAAACATTAGTAATGTTTAAGGAAATAAGATTTTTGATCGGTAACTTCGTATTAGATGTGATTAGCCTTCAGGTTTGGAGCAATCTGGTCATTATGTTCGTATATTTTCACATATTTAGAGCCTGTCGCTAATTTTGACAAGCGCAATCCGTATCATACCGCGTAGGCCTCATTCTACCTCTCACATTCCTGTTACTGTGTAAATAAATTTCTTACCGACCTTCTACAGAATGTCGATGGCCCCCCCCCCCCTGATTTCTTCGAACCTGAAGATGGAGGCACGAATTTCTACGAAACATCAACAACCACCAAAAAAAACTCCCCCATTTCCCAACCGTCAGAAATTCTTCTTTGGAATGTCACACATTTGGTATAATAATTGCTGGAAATAGCCTTACAGACAGTATGAGCATTGTCCTACAATTTTCAGGAAACCAGCACAAACACTCGTACAAGCCGCCACTGCTTTGTCTCCATCACCATCAGCTTTATTATTATGCCGAGAAAACGGTGGCTTCGAGTGAGGTTGCTGAGTGGCGTTGAAACTAAAACTTCACTCTAGAAACATTTTGGTCAACTCAACTGTGTAATTATACAGGCTGAGTCCGTCTTTCTCAGACTTAATTAATAAGCCCGGGAAGTGAGATGAAGACAAGGCAAACTACTCATTAAAAGCCACCTAAGAAACTACGTCACTCAAGACCCTTCGTTATGACCGACCAACATGACAACAAGGCAATAGGTATCCTGGGATCCGTATTAAATTATGCAGCAATCACCGGTGCCTGATTCAGCCTTATGATGTCCGCACAACTTCAGAAAAAAATCAAATTCTTTGTTACTTGTGATAAATATTCTGAAGTTACTGAACAAAATCTTTCTGTGTGTATCTTAACACACGGTATACATAAAAAGGTAAATAAGTCCAATTACAGGCCCGAGGTGCCCAGAGGGTTCCAGGAAGTTAAGGTTCCCAGGTTTCATGACAACGGCACAGGATTGTGGTAAGGTTGTCAACCTTACGCACCGGCCGTTTTTACCTCCATAAACTACTCCTGGTACTCATTTCTGTTAGAGGCTGAGTCGACCCAAGGCCATAGTGCGATCGGAAGGATTATATCAATGAAAAATTCCAATGACACCATCTGGAACCGAAACAGCGACCTTCCGATTTGTAGCACAGCACCTTAACCATTGTGCTTCCGCGGTCCGAACGCTTCTATACATGTGTATATGTTAGTTTTATGAATAAGGTTAAATATGCTTTTGTGTATGGACATGGAACATACCATTCTTATAATAAAACCAACTAGGTGCACTAATTTCTCAAATTTGTTTTTGGAATAAAACTCTACATGTTTCGGACAGTTCCTCTGTCCTTCATCAGGAGTTTTTCACTGTACACACAGCAATGGTGTATGTCATACAGGTTATGCTGACAGCTTGCGAGCAGGAACAGGACGGAAGCAGTTCCGCTTTATTATAAGAATTTATCACGATGCACGGTCACCTGAACGTCAAATAGAACATACTAATGAGCACTTTTTCTATTTTGCGAAAGCGCTTGAAATATTTGACACAATTACATATCAACAGAGAACATTATTCATATTCAGCTGCTGCTCTCAAAGAGTTACATACATTAATTGTACGTCAGGTGCAATTTCTGTAAGAAAAAGATAAAGACAAGCGTAACAAACGGAAGCACGGACAGACATGACGAAGACAAAACGCCGTGTTTCTCAGTTCTGCGAAAGCGCATAAAAATTTGGGAACGAAGGACAGAGATAATGAAAAAGAGCAAATAAATAAATAAATAAATAACAATAATCCGAATATATATAAGTGTCTGCCGGAGTGACGTCAGGTGCGCTGTAAGCACAATTTCGGCACGCATTGCTCGGTCACACGACAACCATTCCACGTCTCCCTTCTCTAGCTAGACTGCAACATTTGTGCATTCCTGTGGGTGGTGAAGTGACGCGCTGCACACGAAATAATTCACAGTGGCAACAATGTGGATCAGGCATCAATTATTCGCCGCTACCGTTTGTGCTGCTATCATTGTTCTGACGGAAATGACACAGTTCGCTGAATAGGGAAGGCTGTGATTTATCAAAGACTATTTTACGCATTCATAAATTCACATTACTGTATTCTCTGAATCCAAACACAGACTACAACGTTTATTTCATGCAATATGTATAGAAATCTAGGCCAAAAGCAAATAAATCAATATCAGGTCGAAAGAGGCTGTTTTACTGGCATGTAAAACACCACTTTTCTACAATTCGTTCCGTAATTTGATTAAAGTCAGTAACAAAGGGAGCATAAAAAGATGTTGCGTTTTCAAACGTTGGTCTAGACAAAGAATTTTAATTAAATGTATAAAAAGAAACTTTAACAAAATGTGATCAAATCAAACTTTGATTAAAATTGTTACCGGAACAAAATACAAATGATTCAACTTAAAAAAGGACGCTTAGAAGCACCGTGAACACAGCTGAATTTGCAGTTAGATTAGTATTGGGCTCACCGCAATGCCGATTGGCCATTTCGCACTCGAGGTGCATGTCTACATTTTGCGCGGACTAAATCAAGATACATCTATATACATATATATGGTTATATTATGGGGGAGGAGGAGAAAGAAAAGTAAAATAAAAATAGAAAAATATGGTCAGAGGGGGGCCTTGAACATAATGCGGCCTCACACAAATGAGAAAATATTATTCAGGAAGCTATTCACTGGGAACAAGTCACAACACTCAGAAATCTACATACCATTTCGTATAGGATCAAATATAAATCAGCAAATATGCTGAAGAAAACAGAATCGAGACTGGAAAAAGAATAAAAATTAGTTTTTATATACATATGATCGATAGGCTATTAACCGAGGCAGTGAAGAAAGAAACATAGCTTAGACTTAGTTATCATAACCCAGAGCGACAGCTAAAAACTTAAATAGATGTGTTGCTAGTAATACAGAATTTAAGGTTAACTTTTCGCTAAAAATTTTCAATTTAGGTTTAATACAAGGGACGTGTACTGCAGAAAAATTGGTGTTAGCTGACACATATTTTTATAAAGTTACTCAGAAAATAAATTATTATTATTATTATCCTTGTTATCTCCTTTATGCAGGGTACTTACAATTATGTAACTGTAACAAACCATATGTCTCGGGTATATAGAGTTGCAGCTGTTCTGTATTTACAATCTGTGCTGCATGCAATGTCATTTCGGCTGTGCAATATGCTTTGTACTTTTACATTAGCACTTTCCGCAGTATGTGGGCAGCGTCCAATATGGCTGCCTTTTGTATTTCCTTAATTTCGTGCTTTCCTGGTATGTTGCTCAGGTATTGTTTGAGCGATATTTAATATGGTTCCAGTCGCCCCTTTTGTTACCGGTGCCACTTTTGTTTTCACATTCCGCATGCGCTGAATTTCTATTATGAGGTCTTTACATTTTAGAATCTTCTCAGCATCTTTCTTGATCACATTTCTGTCTCCAGGAATTGCACTATCTATTAACAGGCATGTTCCTTGTTTATTATCACGGATTATGATGTCCGGTTTATTGTTAGGAATAGTTCCGTCATTTAGCACTTGTTGGTTCCATAAAATGGTAACCTTACCTTCATGACTTGTACCGACTGATTTTGGTACATGTTCAACCAAGTGCTCATTGTCTGATTTTACCCCAATTTCCTTGCATATGTTACAATGTAGTTGAACACACACTGTATCATGTCTCTTGATGTACTGTTCTTTTACCAGTACTGGGCATGCTGGTAGGATTTGTTCCATGTCTCAACAAAATTTTACAGAATTTGAATTTATTATTATTATTATTATTATTATTATTATTATTATTATGTAATATGAACCGGAATTTGTCACATGGTTTGTAGAATTCGCAACAGAGAATCTGTGTGTTAAATCATTGCTATTTGTAAAGAGTAAGCCATACCTTAATTGTTGTGGCCATGAAAGTAGGCAGCAGTACAAATAAGTAATTACAACAACATACATACTTTTCGCTCAGTAAATATCACAACACAATGTCAATAAAATTGCATGCTCGGGTGTAAGTGCGCACTGAATTACTATGGCCAGTATCTTTTCATCTGCATGGGTCTGCGGCCGCTCGCCTGCTGAGATCGTGGGTTGGAATCCCATCGGGGGCATGGATGTTTATCTGTTGTGAGTGTTGTGGGTTGTCAGGTAGAGGTCTCTGCGACGAGCTGATCACTCGTCCACAGGAGTCCCACCGACTGTGATGCGTCGTTGTGTGTGATCTAGAAACCTCAAGAATGTGGAAGCCATGGCCCGCGTTGGGCCGCAGCGCCACAGGAAAAAAATATCTTTTCATCTAACTGTTCGCTCAGACGATACTTAAGAAATTGAATTAATTCTTAAACCAAATTTCAGCTAAGTTAAATATTTCGGTGTGTTCAGCAACTCAGATCTTCAGCTGAAAGTCACGTGGACGTTAATTTTGAAGTATATGAATTAAACACGACATCAGCAAAGGACCCCGACTTCCTAGACCATAGGATCTTAACATGAATTTATCTCAGGGCGGAGAGGGGGTGTAAACTGAAGGGAAGTGTGTGTGTGAATAATAATCAACACCGAAGTTGTCCCTCAAATGATGTAACATGTGTAAATGCCTGAGTTTCCCCACGATGAACTTCAGAATGCGTCGCGGAACTTGTACACGCTGTGTAGGGTACGCCTGAAGCATACGGAGATCATTTGCAGCAGTTTGCCGTGCCTTCTTGCGGTATTTAGTTATGAAGTTGTGAGCCAGCAGACACTGATACGAGAGTCAGCGCACTGTGGGGAAATTCTGCACTGTTCGTGCGAAGCGATCTACTGTCGCAAGCAGCAAGTCAGCCTCCCTGGCAAATGAACATTTTGCACATCTTCTACATAGAAAAAGAACAAGGCTGTATGCGTCTGTGGCAGTCACAAGTCACAGGAAATAGAGACAGGAGCTTAACGCTTTGGCAGTCGTCTGAGGATGATTATGAGATATGCCATGCCAAACACTATCAAAATGTGACACGGGAATCAGTGCGTACTTCCTTAAGTGTCGCTTAGCGGGTTGTAGAAGAGACGGTTGATTGTCGAGTGCAAATTAGTACCACCAGATGGCAGCACTCCGATGCACGACATGGAATGGTGTGGAATAGCGCGTGGCGACATAATAGAAAGTAATTATCATTAATAGACAACAATTTAAAGTATTCAACATTAGCTTGGCCCTGGAGTGACGCGTGGCGAAGATAATCGAGAGTAATTAACATAAATATATAATAATCCAGAAAGACTAATAGGAGATGGTCAATTTAGTGCCTGTTGTTTATTAAAAACACAACGGATGACATCATCAGGTTAATAAGAGCCCAGCCGTGGAGCAGCGCGTGGCGTCAATAATCGAGAATAATTGAGAATAACAGATAATCATGAACAGTGCTCAGTAGCAGCCCAACCATGTAGTATCCAGTGGTGACAATCGTCGAGGGCAATTAATATTAATCAAGAACAATCTAATAGCAGCGTGGCCTTGGAGTGGCGCGTAATTGTAAGATCGACAGTAATTCATATTTAAATTGTTGCCAATCTGTCACAGGTTTATATTATATGTGTTAAGATTAGACAATCACAAATGCACATGTAGCTGGTACCTTTACCAGACGTCAAGGAAACCTACTTAAGAAGAGGCGAAGTTATTTCGGAATCCTACTTACACGTATATTGGTTGATATTTGGTCTTACATCTCCTAAACATTCTATAACAGGAGATCGGTTACGATTCTGTCCCATTTCTCTTACACTTTGCCTCTATGCCTGTATCGACCCGACATGTTTCTTTTATCAAAATATCCTATACGGTCTATTCAAATTGTACGAAATATTTTCAAAATATTTTATTTTAAATACAGCTACTTCAAGTCATCAACCTAGCCCCCCCCCCCCTTTACAGTGACATCAGCGAGTAGTAACTGACGTAATAAGCTTCGAATCTCAGCTTGTTTATTTAATCATTCCAGTTGTAAAATGTTATTTTTAATTGTTGTGCACAGCCTAATTATGATTTAATTTTAAGCACAAAATTGTAGCTGATTTTCCTGACTTCTTAAATGTGTGTGTGTGTGTGTGTGTGTGTGTGTGTGTGTGTG
>Ga0123352_10007833_pt1 | contig 16546 bp, 13 predicted proteins | sample TergutLab28metaG_FD_89700 | JGI IMG/M metagenome (GOLD analysis project Ga0123352, IMG submission 89700) | Labiotermes labralis P1 segment gut microbial communities from Petit-Saut dam, French Guiana - Lab288 P1 | ecosystem: Host-associated > Arthropoda: Insects > Digestive system > Gut ... | reverse complement strand
TGGAGAATGATATGAAAATAAATCCGTCTAAAAGTAGGGCACTAAGCTTCACGAGAGCAAGGGTAAAAGATCCGCTAAATTATACCCTTAGGGACCTAAAGATTCCTGAAGATAGCTCCAGCAAATATTTGGGGATCATCATACGTAGCGATTTAAGCTGGGCCGATCAGGTAAATCTTACGGTTCAAAAAGCCTGGAGGGCTTTACATTTTGTAATGCGGGTTGTTAAAAAGGGTAATAAAAATATGAAAAGTATATCGTATGGCCGATACTCGAATATGGGGCAGTGTGTTGGGACCCATACAGGGAATGCCAGATAAATGCTTCTGTGTATTGTGTGTATTGTTTGTTGTAAGTGTGACGTGTGATGCTGCCACCGGGTGTCAACCCAATTGCGGTTAAATAAATATCATATCATATCAACTTGGTTGTTTAAATGTTGGATGTTACAAGGTGTTGAGAGTTAAACCTGCCACCCTATGATATTACCTAAGATGAATTGGGTGAAGATAATGTGTGAGGGTGTGAACTGATGGGGTGCACAATAGAGATCAGTGGGAGGTGAAATGAAATGTTTGGTTTTTTAATAGGACGGGAGCTTCTTGACTGATTATGCGATTGTCAGTTTCTCGGGAACGATAGGTTTGTGCATTCTGTTGACTGTGTAATTTTGGAACATTAAAATCTCGCATTCGGGAAATTACATGTAACAATTCAGGGTTCAAGAAGCACACTTAGAAATGACTCTCCTACCAGCTGATGAAATGTTATATTGGCTTGATCATCATGATCATAACCACCACCCTCACAGGTTGAGTATTGTCTGAAAATCCTTGCCCTTTATTATACAGTAAAAGGTAAATTTGGCCGCAGTGCACGCTTGGGGGGCGTATAGGGCAGAGTGCAGGTACAGCTTCACTCATTCTTGACCTTGGCACTAGATGAAGGTGTGTGGTCAGCTTCATGTCATAACTTCCAGCGCCGGAATGAACATTTGGAGAAGAGAAACATGTCTTGACCCTGACGGCAGTTTGGTTTCCAGATTGTACGGTCCATAGGCAAGTCACTATGCTGACTGCAGTGCACAGTGCCAACAGCAGGTGGTACAAGTGTTCTCTGTTTTCAGTGATCATCAGAGCCGTGTTATGTTACATTGTGCTGAAAGTGTGGATTTGCTTTTTCTTTCCAGACAACAAAGAAGTAAGATACTCTGTGATTTCTGGCTTCATCTTTCTGAGGTTCTTTGCTCCAGCCATTCTAGGACCTAAACTGTTTGATCTGACCACTGAACAAATTGTAAGTATATACCTTAGTTTTGATATCCAATGGGCAGTAGCTTTTAGAGTGGAACACTCTTAAGACATAGGTTGGAAAAATTCAACAAATTAGATGTAATAATTCCATATTTATTCACACTGTGGATTACATATGTGTGTGTCAGCATGTTGTACCATCATGTTAAATGTGCATGTAGAAATGTGTGGAAGCAGAGTTAGTATGAAATGTCATTTCTCACTTCACATTTCCACAGATTAACTTGGATTTAATCCCTGGTTGAAATGACCTCAGCAATTACTCTTCATGAACTGAGAGCATTATTATTATTATTATTTTTTTTTACTATGTGTTGGTAACAAATTGAATGACTAGGAAGCTGTTTAAGATTTTGTTACTACATTGTATTAAATGGGGTTGAGTTCTGTTGTGCATTACAAACTTTCATGCTTCTGAGGCGTGAAAACCATTGGAAGTGTGAAAGTGCTATTGGGGCAAGGTGTGTGTTAACTGTATGGGAATTTTGGTGACTGAGTTACTTAAACATCTTGCATGTAGAAATTGTTGAGTTGGATTGCCGTCAAATGTGTAATACTCATGTTTCATGTCAGCTTGTACCGTTATAAACAGCAATATTGATTCTTATTTTTTTGCATTTTTTTTATTTCCATTTTATACTGAACAGTGTGTGGAAAATCTGCAGTCTCTTCTATCTTCTCACATCCTTCCCTCGTTGATTCCTTTCTGTTCTCAGCTTTCCTCTCTGTGTCTTCTGGTATCTGGATGCACCATCTGATTTCACAAGTATGTTTCTTTGGTTTTACTTCTAATTTCCTGTTTTGCACAGACCTGTACCTGTGATGGCATGGCTGTTGTAGTGACTGGGCTGTGGGCTGGACGGTTCTGGGTTCAATTTTTGATGGTGCAAGAGATTTTTATCCTCTCCAAAATGTGCAGACTGCCTGTGGTGCCCACCCTGCCTCCTGTTCAGTGCATGCTGGGGGTATAGTAGCTGGGGTATGGAGCAAGCCACTCATCTCCATCCGATGTCAGGCTTAAGAATGATTTAGGCACAACCTTGCTTTTGCCTGCATGCCTTCTCCACGTGCGCAGGTACAGATTTCCTCTGTTGACATTACCCTAATCCTCTCTGTTCTTGTGTCCATTATATTTAACATAGTTGTACACTTGAGTTATTGTTTTCTAGCCCTGTCACATATTTTGAGTTGTATTTTCATATGTCAGTCTTATTTTCACTTGTATTCCATCAGTCTGAAAGTAATGCTATGCACTGCTGTGGCCTGCTTCTGTTCACCATAATCCTCATTGTATAATTTATTGTGTTGTACTTTCAAATGTGGCACACTCACCTCCAATGTGTCATCTTGGCATGTGTGAAGTTTGCTATCCTGTTACAAAGGGTTGGCAGTGTGGTCTGTATTTGGTTCTGATTGTGGTCTGCATTCCATTACCTGACTGCTCACTGCTCCAGTCATAGTGCCGTCCCAGCGAGCACATATCTGGGACATCTGACATTAAGTTCCTTGTGGGACATGACACTTCAGGCTGTATAAGCACAGTGATTCTAGACACAGGGAGCTAAACAGAGTCCACATTCATTTTTAAAATTTCGAGCACTTGGTCTGTAAATAGTTGGCAGAGGAGATGGCAAGCAAAACCTGAAGGACTTGGCTACGTCATTTGTATTATTGTTTGGATTGAAGAAATTTTTCTGAAGAATCGGTTTATATTTCTGTACATTAATCACTCCCTAAATTACATTGTAACTTGACATCACAGGCTTACTGCTTTGTGAACTGCATGTAGATGTGTGAAGTGATATATGAGTGGTAAGTGTGGGGAGAATATATTGAAATTAAGATTGTAAAATAAGTGATCACAAACCTGTCAATACATGTCTAGAGTTTGCACATGAAACCACGCCCTAGTTAGCGTTTCCTTTCAAATCCTTGAGAGATGTACAATGAATGGGTAAGAATGTGCAATATGTCTGATGCTTGCAGGACTCTCAAACAAACCGTACTCTCACACTCATCTCCAAAACAATACAGAGTCTTGGCAACTTGGTAAGTTGTCGGTCAGCACAGCAGACGTGTAAAGAAGAATACATGTCGGCTCTGTACAAAGCGTTCTGCACAGAGAAGCACATTCAGGCTGTGCGCCAGTTTCTCGAGATAATCTCCGCATCATCTAACCCAGAACATCGAACTCTGGGCTCTCCTGTTGTGCTCAAAGAAGGGTAAGTTGACTGTGCAGCTTTGTGTTACTGTCAGTAGCAGACACTTATGTTATTTTGTAGTTTTGAAGTACGTTGAATTTCTGCTTGGGGGTGTAGCTTGTGCCAAGAATTCTGTGATTGCAGTGGCCAAGGTTTGGTATCAGGGTGGTCCATATGCGGTTTGTGGCATACAATATAACTGTGCCAGGTTTTTCTGCAAGTAATATGGTTTCCCCTTGGCCAGTTATAATTCCAGTGGTGCTCATACTTGTATGTCATGAGGGTCTGGTACAGCAGACTGCTGTATGGAGCAGTTGACTGTCACCACAACCCTACAGCTAAGAACTAAACATTCAGTACACTCCTCCAGTAGTAACCATAAGTACAAGTAAACTCTGCAGTAGTAATAGGGAAGTAATGTATCAGTTGTCTTCATATGTGTTAATAAGAAATATATGAAGTGGCCCAGAAGCCACTGGATAGTTGATGTTTGACGTGTTGCATCTGGTGTTAAGTGACTTCTGTGCCACCATGTATTTTGTGTCAATGAAAGGACATACAAGTTATGGTTATGAAGCAGTGAATGTTGTTTTGAAGATGAAAGTTAATACCTGAGATTCTTTGGCATTGTCAGTGCAAGGCTGCTTTAAGCCTATCATTTGTGGATGGATGGGGCCCCTAGAGGGCTTGTTGTATTTCAGATGATGTTCCAAACATATTTGGTTTGTAAATTCTTACACTGCTGTATCTACAATATCAGGTCATGACTGTGTTTAGGGATCCAAGATTTATTTTTACTTTGGCTCACACTTGTCTTAGAGTTGCCCTGATTCTCAGTACAGTGAGTTTGGTGGGTTGCACATGTTGCTGTGGTATTAGCTGGCATTATGCATCTTAGAGCAATGCACACACCAGCTGCCTTTACCTATCCTTTATTGCATTTGGCAGTCAACATGTTATTGCATATTTCTGTTTTTGAAGTTTGAAATTTTCTAATGCATTGTATTTTGTCTTTCATTGCTCATTTCTGGATGCAGGAGAAGGTACGTTACATAGCACTTGTTATCAGTCGCTGCAGAGTCCGATGGCTGTCTTGTGGCATTTGCTTGCACAGGCTGCTTGCTTACAACTGTGTGTGTGCCAGGGGTCGGGTTCATAGTGCGGGCAAGTGGAGGGAGCACGTATGCATGCAGCATTGTTTCACTGTTTCTAAAAACATGGGTTTGTGTTCTTACCGCAGTACCTCAATTTTATTCCATTTTATATCCCTTTTACATATAGTTCAATAAACCATTCATCATTGCACATCGTACAGTACAGGTAGCTGTGTGTTTTCCTATCATAGACAGTTTTATAGTATGGTGTGATTATTCTGTTAAGAACAGTGGTTTTTGAGGATTCAGGTCTTCTGGAATGTGATGTCGTGTTGGTTGAGTTGTTCAGACAAATGAAAAGACTGTTGTTTCCATCTGCAAGAGGAAGCGGTCCTTTTGTTTTGAAGATGAGGCAGCACACTCCTTTGAAATGCTGAGAACCACTTGCCCTTGCACATGGCATTATATTCCAGGAGACATGCATCTTCAGCAACACCTTTCTGAGAACCTCAGATCTGATGACAGTGTTTCTGTTTGGCTGGCAGCAGGCAGTAAAACGATCTGCACTGCGTAACTGCCTGCCTGTAACCAGCTGCTGCTACTGCCTGTGCACCAGTCTTAAGTAGAGTGACCTGGAATAGTTCTTTGCACAGTGCCATAAGATTGTGATCAGGCCCTACTGTATACCTTCATTGCTTTTGTGTACTGGAAACCATGGTATGAACATAGTGTGTTGTGTCTTAACGATTTGCAGAGTGATGATCAAACGTGCGCAGGGTAGGAAGAGGTTTGGCCGCAAGAACTTCAAGCAGCGGTACTTCAGGCTCACAACTGAAGATCTCACTTACTCCAGAACTAAAGGTATGTGTTTTATAATGTGACAGAATTGTGTTACAAATAGAGGCTGACTTTTCTTACATTGCGCAGTGCCTGTATGCTTGATGTTGTCAGGCAAGGAGCCTCTGTGCTGCATTCCACTGGACCAGATACTGGCTGTTGAGAGACTGCAGGAGGATTCTTTCAAGATGAAGAACATGTTCCAGATAGTTCAACCTGAAAGAGCTCTCTACATCCAAGTATGTGAATTGATTTCTGTGGTCTGCAGTTGTGCCATATCCATCTTAACCCAGTGATGCCTGAACAAAGCAGTGTGACAGCACTTTTCTGTCCAGTGCTGTCCTGATGCCTGACAGAGGGTTGCTGTTGCTTGAAGGTCCCAACATTTCACCCACTTGTCCTGATGAGAGCAGTTTTAGGATAAATATGAGTATGGAGCATTGATGTAGTGAGACTGGCAGAGAACACTGAAACACTTAGAGAAAAATCTGTCCCATTGTCACTGTGTCCCAAATCTCATATGACCTGCCCAGGTATCGAACCAGGGCCTCCACCTCTTGAGAGGTCAGTGGCGAACTGCCTTAGGCATGGGGCAGCCATTGGAACTTGAGGTTAGTGTACATAATGTACAGACATTCGTTTCCTGCCTCACACTGTTGTCGGTTACAAAAGTAATCATTTAATGGTATTTGCTATGAGAATTGTGCAAACCACGTGTACATTTGGTAGGTAAAATGCGGGTGTGTGTGTGTGTGTGTGTGGTGATAAAGCAGGTCCCTGGAGGTGCAGAAGATTTTGGGCAGGGGGTGTACAAATGTGTCACTATCATTTCTCACTTTCCCTCAGTGCCTCACCATGCATTGAGGTAGCAGGTGGCTGAGTGAGCTCTGTTGGTATGGTAACTGAGGTGACAGGAAGTGGCAGACACTTATTGTCACATAGAATTATAGCCCATTATTTGGCTGATGTGAATTTGCTTGGTGTTAAACACATTTAGACATAAAAGAGTGAGACATGGTTTTGAGTCTCCAGTATTGTTTGCCATACTGAAGCATTGTGTGGATGTCTTTGTTACAGGCCAACAATTGTGTGGAAGAGAAGGAGTGGATAGATATCCTGACAAAGATTTGTCAGACCAATGCGAACAGGCTTGAACGTTACCATCCATCGGCGTACATCAACGGCCACTGGCTGTGGTGAGTATAGTGCGCTGAGGGTACAGAGCAGTGTGGAAGCTGCTGAAAATATCTAGAGCATCACGTCCCAGAAGACTTGTATCTTCTGCAGCATTGCTGTGAGACCCTCAGCTTCTGCAGAGTAGCGGGATTATTTGTTGGAGACAGAAATGAAATGTGTAGAGTTGATTTTTATTTACATCAGACATGTTAGAAAGATAAAGTGTCTAAAAATGTATGCAAGGTAGATTTCAATATTTTTAAGACAGCTACAGAGGTACTGTCACTACCTTATGTTCTGACAGATATCCTAATTTTGTCACATCACAAGAACGAAAGTTTTCATTATCTTGATTTGCTTGCAGTTGCCGGGCACCGAATGAAGTAGCACCAGGTTGCAGTGATGTGTCTCGAAGTCTTGAGGCTGGACTGCAGATGAATCTAGATCCAGATCGAGAATTGCAGAGGATCCACTCACTCTTCATTGCACACAATGATAGGCTGGACAGGCTCAGATGTAATTATGCTGCATGTGCTCACTGCTGCTTGTGGTTATATTGCCACAAATTTGTCTGTTCCTTTGTAAATTGAGAGTGGCACACACCAACTGTAGGTGCTTTTTAGTGTGCGTAATTAAGTAGAGAATGAATGATTTTTGTGGGTAGTGTATCCACCCTTCTCTGTGTAACCTAGTGTAAGCAGCTGAATCTTTTGTCAGAGTGTCATGAAACTGGGTATACTAGTTCTCTACAAAAATGTGTCAAGCAAACTTGACTATCATGAAAATTGACTTGCTTACAGTCATACTGTAAATAAGGGCATACCTCAATTGTTAGCAGCACTTTCAACAGTTCTTGACTGGTAAAAGTGAATTTTGTTACAGGAGATCTCTACATAGTAGCCCTGAGCAATTATGAGTTTTTTAAAAATCAGTGCAGTGATTATCATAATTACTGTAGGGTGTACATGAATTTTGCATGTATTTTCAAAACTTCTTTTCAGTTTATTTGGTGATTTTCAGTTTTGTGAAACCCAAACTTTACTTAGGGGTGTAAATTAATTTGTGTTCTTACTTTCCACATTTATTGTCTGATTTTGGTGAAGCTCAGTGTTCAAATCCTGCAAATAATGTTGTTGAGCATGTGTGAGTCATGTGAAGACCAGTGATTGGAGAGCCATACGTTTCTTTTGGACATGCTTGAAGTTACATTTATGTGCACCAGGAAGAGATTTGACATTACAGAAGTAAAGATTGCCTTTGTATAGTCTGTGTGCTTGAAGTTGATCATTGGCCTCCATGTAGCAACATGGTTAAAATGAGTGGAGCCATCCCTCCACCAACCTGTGTGCCTTCCTTGCGTGCACAGGGCAACTTTACCTTTACCTTATTCTCAAAAGAGGCAGGCACATTTACAGTAGCTGTTTGAGTTTCATGTGTATGTGTACAGTGACACTGACAATCACGTTTACAGCTGCATGTGAGTGCCAGGCGGTTTACACAGGTGACATCTGTTTCTTGCCAAACTTCATCATTGAGGATGTACCATCATGTTTCAAGATGCTGAACCAGTTGAGGGAGACAGTCTTTACCTTGGAGCAGGAACACCGCAGTTACTTGAGGCTACTGGCACGTGAGACCAAATATGGCAGCAAGTAAGCATCTTCATTTTGTTAATCCTTGCAGTGCCCATTAATGCTGTCACCTGCTGTGATGATTTATATGTGCAGTTCCTCTCAAACTCAGTGCTGTAGGACACTCCATGCAATCAGCTAGTCATATGTGCTATATGTCTGAGTGCTGTGGGGTTACACTGTCAAGCAGTAGAGTTCCAGGACCCAGTCTGTAAGAAGCACATAGGACATACAATGAGAGGAAGTTTCTTTTATTTCCCTTCAAAATAATCTCCATTGACTGCGACGTTTCTTTTATATCTTGTCCAAGAGTTGCACAAAACAGCTATTGAAGATGTTAAAAGGAAGTGCATTGAATTTAACAGATGTGTTCTTGTGGAAATTTTTGGCATCCTGGAATCGTCTTTCTTGTAGGGCAGTTTTCATTTCAGGGAATAGAAACACACAGCTGGCATTCACCATCCTGCAGTTTGCCAGGAAGTATTTCACTGTAATTGCAGAATGAGCTGAGGAATTGTGCAAAAGTAACCAGCATCCTTTTCTTCAAATGACAGCACCTGTATGTAGATATCCCTGTTCACTCTGTATTCATCGGCCACAGACTGTTTGCAGAGGGTGCCTTTCCCCTCTTCCCCTTCAAAATTATCAGCACTGTTTTGTACTTCAGCATTTGCAACAAAACTTTAGGGCCTGGTTGATTTGTTTCTGTGCCACCTGCCATGACAGTGTTACTGCTGAATGACAGATGACACAGCTGTTTATTAAAATTAAATATCAGAGCTATAGTGACATGTTTAATGGGCTTCAGGCTTCATCTACAAAGTGGCTGTATGTAGAGTGATCACAAAATGCTATGTGTATTGTATGAATTGATACATCGAGATCTCAGTTTTTAAAGTTTTCATTGTATGTGTCGTGTTCTTTAAAAGTGCATTAAAATGACAGAGCAGTATGTTATTGGAGTGACATAAGAATGTTATGGTGGGTTAATACAGTACCTTAAAAATCCGGACTTTTCTTTCTTCTCGAGATGGACTGACAGGGAAAAATCTATATTTTAAATGTTAAGAGGCCATTTTTCCATGGAATTGCTGTTGATCATGGAAGTGCCTGACTCTGGTTTTCCATGGTGTTCATTATTACTCAGAAGTAAGAAAGAGCTTTGGCTCTTTCCACTTATTTTATCAAGACTGGCAGCACTGTAAGTGTGTATACATGTGAACAGCTTTTGCCCAGGTCTTGATATCTTCTTCTTTGCACAGTTGGCTGCCTTGAGATTGTGATCTGACTGGGCAAGGGAAAGTTTCAGGATGCACTGAACTGTGTTGATGATTCTTGATAAATCTGTTTGACAGACAGGCACCGATAGGAGATGACAACTACCTGCTACTGGCAGCAAGGGTCAGGCGCCTGGACAGCAGCCAGCTCAGGAAGACATGCAGTCTGCCAAACTGACAGTGGCTTGACCAGTGTAGTACCAAAGTACAGCACATGTGCCTATTGCTGCACAAGTCACAGTGGCTCAGTCGATATTCTTGTGATACGATGTTGGTGTGACTGTTGTGAGGGTCGGAATTGTATGAACAGTTGTTTCTAAACAGATGGAAATTGGGTAGAGTGAAGCTGGGAATACTTGCATCTTCTGTAATGTGTGTTATTTTTCACCTGTCCTCATTTTGTTGCTATGTCCCAAGATGTGGGAGCATATTTAAAGACAAAAAAATGGTTAGTGAAAGGAGGGTTCAGGTACGAAAATGCACCAAATTCCATCATAAACTGCAGTTTCACACTACTTGGAATTACATCTGTAAAAATGCCTATTTGTTTCTTGATATGATGTGTTGCCAAACACTTTTCTGGCAGTAACAAGGGTTTGCAAAGTGACAGTTTCTTGTGCCATTACAAACTCTTACTATAATGGACTCATTACAGGGTGTTGTATTTCATAATGCAGTAGGTCTTCACCTCATGTTGTCCCTCTGTTACTGTTTGCTCACCAAGACTTGAGGCAGTGTAATATCAAACATTGCTGGTGATATGGATGGCATCACAGCAGACACCACATTTTGCAGGTGCGGTGTGTCTGTCTGTCTCTGGCCTATGTTCTAGCTGAGCGAGGTTGTTGGTCTGTCGTGTATATACGCTTTTCCAATGTGTTCATTAAGAGGGCTTCAATCCAGCCAGCAGTTTTTATAATGCAAGTGCTGGTAACAAGAAGTGTAGCACAAACATCAATCTTGCAGTGAAGGTGTATCATTTATGGTTCCAGTAGACCTTATCTTAGTTTATAATTGTGTGTATTTATGGGCAAATATTCCTACTTATTTACAGTAAAAGTGATCCCGTTACAGGCCCGGTGTGGCCCAGAGGGTGGGTAGAGGTATAGCTCTACTCTTCCATGACCGTGGCACTAGACAGGGGTGAGTGGTCAGCAGCACGCCCCGGCTGCACTTTACCCCCGGGAAAGACCCGGTACCCACTTCACAGGAGGCTGGGTGGGCCCCAGGGCCGGTCCAGACGGGCGGAAAATCTCGTCCCCACCGGGATTCGATCCCGGACCGTCCAGCCCGTAGTCAGTCGCTATACCAACTGAGCTACCCGGCCCACACTTATTTACAGTAATCATATCAAAATACCAACAAATTACTTGTTGGTACTTTCATATCATGTACACATGTACAATGTTATAAGGTGTCACAAAATTTGCATTCACATTCATATTGTGTGCATTATGATGCTTGTGGGGATGAAGAAAGCCTGAGAAACGTGTTCAGATAAGTTTGTTACGGTAAAACTGGATTTGCCTAATGTCCTTTACGTAACTTAACATTGCGCAAGAACATCACCGTAGAATTAAGCGAGGACTGTAGTAACGACCGTTGTGCCAGGTTAAGTGTGGCACTGGGAGATGTACAGTACCCTCTTGTTGGAAGACAAAAGTTTACAGAAATTTTGATTGATTGTGTCTGTTGATGCCCATTATGCTTAGTGGGCTTTTGTGGTGCTGCAGAATGTAAATGCATAACAAGACTGTATTTTGAGAGGCTGTTGGGTAATGTTGTGGTACAGTGATATTGTAGTGACAGTGTTATTTCTCAGAACATCACTGGCAGTGTTGGTAGAGCCTGCTGCTCCACATCAATGTACATCACTTGAGGTTTTACAGACATTTGCATTTAGGTTGTTAGTTTTAATCATGTTTACATGGAAATTGTGTGTGTGTGTGTGTGTGTGTGTGTGTTTGTGCGCATCAGGGAAGTTGAAGCAAGTTTATGGCTGGGGATAAAAGCACTGTTCAAAGTATGTGCTTTGAAGGATGTTCATTAAGAAATATTCCCGCACATCGCAACAGTTAAATGAGAAATCATTACAACATTAAATATAGCTCATATATTGCACTGAAGATTCATCATTTTTCATCTTGATCGCAGGAAATGCTGACACATTCTTCCCATCTTGGTACAGACTTAATATCTGTCACGGCAGAAATCAGGCACTTGGATTCACAAACAGCCATTTGCACTTTCTTATTGGACATTTTTTAATTTCTGTGCTTGGAAGGACTTTTGTCCATTGACTTACTGACGAAACTCATAGTCATTTTTAAGGTTTCAACACCAGTAGACTTTGCTGAGTAACAGTAAACAGTAAACACTTGCACACAGAGCAAAAATTGTACTAAAATATGTGTTCTATTTGTTACCATAAATAATTTGATTTCTTTTATACATATTTCACCATTTTATGTGAATTTATGCTGAGTTGATGATATAATTTAGTCTGCAAAACTGATAAAGAAGTCAGTAGTAAATATGCACAGTGGTTCTTCCTTGTACAGTTGATTGCCATTAGCTGAGATCAGTGAATTGAAAATTGATATCTGTTCCCATTGAACCACTTCCAGCTATACAAGAACTAACTACCTCAACATTCAGTTTGGACAGATTGTACTGAGGTGTCGCTAGCTCTTCCTTACTGGATGGGGGGGGGGGACTGAGAAGAGAAATATGAGGTGTAAAATCAGGTAAATTCTATAGTTGAGACCAGGAAAATGAAGAGGGAAAACATAGTTAGATGTGTAAAATGTAGGAAAATATACGTTGTTGTTACGTGTATTATCTGAGATTATACAAAAAGTGCAAAAAGTCTGGGAAAACACAGAAGTTGGGAACATAAAATTGGGGTTTGTTGGGCAGCAGGTTGAATTCTGACATACATGAAAGGCGAGTTAAATGACAGTTTGCAGAACAGAATGGTTATGTGAGTGGAGCAACGCCCTCACTTGGAAGCAGCAACCTCTTGAATGCTGCTCTGGCAGCCCAGCTGCATTCCAGCATGTTTTATGTTCTTCATACTGTGCGTGTTCTTGCAGTCAACATATCATCCAACAGATGCACTTCACAATACAACACACATGACATACATTAACTGCTGCATGTTTCGGCTCCGAGGTGCCATCAACAGGGAGTTATTACAACCACAGGTGTACAAGCCAACCTGCCATTATACATTTTGTTCATTGTTATGAACATAATTATGTTTGATTGTTAAGATACATAAAATTTTTAAAATATGCTAAATTGATTGTAATGATGATTTACAGTATTGTGATATACTACGATATACTAATCATAAGCCACGTCGTTTGTCATTTCTTAGTTTCTGTTAGGTATGCTGGTGGTTGATGCAAACATTGGCTTTAATTCCACATGATACAAAATGATTTTGTCCTGTAATTATATTAACATTGTTTTAGTTAACAGATTATGAAAATGTTTATGGAAAATGTATCACAAAATATGTGTACATGAAGGTACACACCAGGTGTGCTCTAGGATGCGTATGTTACTGGGCAGTGCAGTGCGTTCTGGCATGTTTTGTGTGAAGAGTTAAGTGATGCTGAGCACCTGATTTCTTCTGCAACAGGATTTATAAACTAGTGCCAAGAAGGGACAGATGTATCAATACTGTGATACCTGAGTGGATTAAATGAGCTGCATGTAATTCTGATTTAGTTTGTATGGTGTAGAGAACCTTCTTTATTGAACATCTTAGATAATTATAAAAGGAAGCCAGATGGTGCTGGTGAACATGCTGCTGTTTATATTCCCTCCTGTGTTAATGCAATCATTGATGGTTACTTTGTTGGGAGCTGTTAGTACTGTAAGTGTTCCCACCTTCCTTTGCTTAACAGACTTTGTAATGGTACAGGAAGCTGTTCTGAGTGTATATACTGTTATGTTGGTATCACTTGTGAAAGGTTGCTGGAATGGTAAGTCAAAATCATGTTGGTGCTCTGTATAGGAAAGTAATCTCACTGACTAGTTGAAGGAAGATAATTTAAAATACAAAGCATTTATTAATTTAATTGTAAATGATGCAGAAATAATTTGTATTCCCACTTGGTAAAACTGTGTGGGTTCTGTTGAGTCAAAAGCATTTTTATTGTACAGTGTATAATTAACAAACGGTTGCACTGAGTGTGTGATGAGCCTTCAGAAATTAACTCATCTGATGGCAAAGTAGCACTGTTACATTATGTAGTTCATGCATTTTATGTTTGGACAAATGGGTACACGTCTCCAATGTGACAGTGATAGACATCAGTGAGCGCATTCAATGCGAGTGAAAATGATTGTACGAATCGCACAAAATTGTGGTGATATATGTGTTCACTTACAGTGTCTTCTGCTAGTTAGTATTAATGTTATGTGAACATTTTTATACTGTAACTTTTATTATATATAAGATTAATATATATATATATATATAAATATATACCATAACTGATTTAGTATTTGAAGACCTGGAAACCTGGAACTAGCAAGTCTGTTAGAAATCAAGAACAGAACTTTGTTGTTAATACTTTGTAGTGCCTTGCAAATAGTGTGTGGTGCCTTGCAAATACTTTGTAGTGCCTTGCAAATAGTGTGTGGTGTCATCAGAGCCAATTATGTTGTAAACTATTGAAGGAGGGGAATCTGTTGTAGAAATATCAGAAATTGAATGTTTTTGAAACCAGGTAACCACATGGGCTGATTTGAAAGCTGAAGAGGCCAGAATGTATTTATTTTGTCTACAGTTGAGTCAGTGTCTAATTGCCGCAGTCACACTTGTCTGCAGAAGGGACTAGAAGGGTGTCTGGTTAGTTGGTTACTGGCAGTTATAGAGCACCTGTCTGTCTGTGTTGGCCACAATTAGCTTAGTGAACACACTAGACTGTGGTGCTGTCACTAAGGTAAGAAACTAGTCACGTGTGACGTTTTTTTGAAATTTGTCCATTATCATTGGTCTGTAAATGAAGATATGATGCACTGACAGTAGAAAGATATGTGACACTGCTACAGTCATTTAGCTGACCCTACAACCTGCATTCCTTCAGTATGCCAGCTGTCCACACACACATGTAGGTGCTGTAACGCTGTGATCAGACCATCACACATTTGTACTCCACCTGAATTGAAAGTTGAAATTTTTTCATTGTAAGATGAATATTATAGTGAGGTTTGGAATGTAGAGCAATTTTGTTAGGAAAGCCCCATCTTAAAGCAGCTTCAGGCCAATGCTTCTAATTATGCTCACTCACTTAAAACCAAAAGTCAGATGCAGGTACCATATTTGTTCAGAAGAGAGAGTAATTTGTGAGCAGGTACCTCTTGGGTCCGTGTATACCCGTGAGATAAATCATGACATTAGAACTGTTGTGTGGTTGTTTGTTCTGAACATACTGCATCTTGTTTGTTCAGAGCGTACTGCATCTTGTTTGTTCTGAGTGTAGTTCATCTTGTTTGTTCTGAGCATAGTGCATCTTGTTTGTTCTGAGCATAGTGCATCTTTTTGTTCTGAGCATAGTTCATCTTGTTTGTTCTGAGCATAGTGCATCTTGTTTGTTCTGAGTATACTGCATCTTGTTTGTTTTGGGCATAGTGCATCTGGTTTGTTCTGAGCATAGTGCATCTTGTTTGTTCTGAGCATACTTGATCTTGTTTGTTCTCAGCATAGTGCATCTTGTTTGTTCTGAGCATACTGCATCTTGTTTGTTCTGAGCATAGTGCATCTTGTTTGTTCTGAGCATACTGCATCTTGTTTGTTCTGGGCATACTGCATCTTGTTTGTTTTGGGCATAGTGCATCTTGTTTGTTCTGAGCATACTGCATCTTGTTTGTTCTCAGCATAGTGCACCTTGTTTGTTCTCAGCATAGTGCATCTTGTTTGTTCTGAGCATACTGCATCTTGTTTGATCTGAGCATACTGTATCTTGTTAGTTCTGAGCATACTGCATCTTGTTTGTTCTGAGCATACTGCATCTTGTTTGTTCTCAGCATAGGGCATCTTGTTTGATCTGAGCATACTGCATCTTGTTTGATCTGAGCATACTGTATCTTGTTTGTTCTGAGCATAGGGCATCTTGTTTGTTCTGAGCATACTGCATTTTGTTTGATCTGAGCATACTGTATTTTGTTTGATCTGAGCATACTGCATTTTGTTTGATCTGAGCAAACTGCATCTTGTTTCATCTGAGCATACTGCATCTTGTTTGATCTGAGCTTACTGCATCTTGTTTGTTCTGAGCATACTGCATCTTGTATGTTCTGAGCATACTGCATCCTGTTTGATCTTAGCATACTGCATCTTGTTTGATCTGAGCATACTGCATCATGTTTGTTCTCAGCATACTGCGTCTTGTTTGTTCTGAGCATACTGCATCTTGTTTGTTCTCAGCATACTGCATCTTGTTTGTTCTCAGCATACAGCATCGTGTTTGTTCTGAGCATACTGCATCGTGTTTGTTCTCAGCATAGTGCATCGTGTTTGTTCTCAGCATACTGCATCTTGTTTGTTCTGAGCATACTGCATCTTGTTTGTTCTGTGCATAGTGCTTCTTGTTTGTTCTCATCATACTGCATCTTGTTTGTTCTGAGAATGCTGCATCTTGTTTGTTCTCAGCATAGTGCATCTTCATTGTTCTGACCATACTGCATCTTGTTTGTTCTGAGCATAATGCATCCTCTTTGTTCCGAGCATAGTGCATCTTGTTTGTTCTGAGCATACTGCATCTTGTTTGTTTTGGGCATAGTGCATCTTGTTTGTTCTGAGCATACTGCATCTTGTTTGTTCTGAGCATACTGCATTTTGTTTGTTTTCGGCATAGTGCATCTTGTTTGTTCTGAGCATAATGCATCTTGTTTGTTCTCAGCATACTGCATCTTGTTTGTTCTCAGCATAGTGCATCTTGTTTGTTCTGAGCTTACTGTATCTTGTTTGTTCTGAGCATACTGCATCTTGTTTGTTCT